>JAEIGA010014634.1_pt1 | contig 11939 bp, 10 predicted proteins | sample 9270691 | NCBI WGS metagenome assembly JAEIGA01 (sample SAMN17057246, study PRJNA624740) | gut metagenome | biome: biome; isolation source: fecal sample | host: Bos grunniens | place: China: Xizang | collected 2019
ACCCTGCGGATATGTGCTTCATACTCCTCCGGTGTCGCATTGTACCATGCGAACACGTTCAGACCTGCCTGCACGAGTGCGGCAGCAACATCGTCCTGTGTCGAAAGAGGGTTGCTTCCGGTCACATACATCTCCGCTCCACCTGCTGCGAGAACCTCGCAGAGATAAGCTGTCTTTGCTTCGAGATGTACCGAAAGGGCCACTTTCTTGCCCTTGAAAGGAAGGGTCTGCTTAAATTCTTCCTCGAGTCCGTTAAGGAGAGGCATGTGCTGTCTCACCCAGTCGATCTTCAGTCTTCCGTCCTGCCAAAGTTCAGGATTTCTTATTTCGCTTGCCATGTTTTTTGTCGGTGTTTTATATTTTTCCGGCCCAAAGATAGGATTTTTTGACCACACTGATATGCTTTTTGCCACATTAAAGCGTATTTATGTCCTTCAAGGTGGAATTGCTTTTGCTTTTCAAAAACATAAGGGTAATTTTGCAGTTACAAACCAGATTGGAAATGGGACTTCTTACAGGAAAGACAGCCCTTGTGACAGGAGCTACAAGGGGCATCGGAAGAGCGATCGCTCTGAGATTTGCAGCGGAAGGTGCAGACGTTGCCTTCACATATAGGTCACAGCACGAGGCAGCTCAGGCTCTCGTTTCAGAGCTTGAAGCCGCAGGAGTAAAGGCAATGGCCTTTGCATCTGACGCGGCATCGTACGAAGACGCTCACAAGGTTGTGGATGAAGTCAAGGCTGCATTCGGCCGAATCGATGTTCTCGTCAACAATGCCGGCATTACCAAGGACGGCCTTATGATGAGGATGGACGAGGCTCAGTGGGATGCGGTGATCGACACAAACCTCAAGTCGGCATTCAATTTCATCCATGCGTGTACACCGGTGATGGCAAGACAGAGAAGCGGAAGCATCATCAACATGTCATCGGTTGTCGGTGTATCGGGAAATGCAGGACAGTGCAACTACTCTGCTTCAAAGGCAGGTCTGATCGGTCTTGCAAAATCAATCGCCAAAGAAATGGGTCCTCGCGGCATCAGAGCAAACTGCATCGCGCCGGGATTCATTGAGACAGATATGACAGGAGCTCTCCCTGAGAATGTAAAGACAGAATGGGAGAAGCAGATTCCTATGAGACGTGCAGGCAAGCCGGAAGATGTGGCAGACGTAGCAGTCTTCCTGGCTAGCGACCTTTCCGGATATGTTACCGGCCAGGTCATCAACTGCTGTGGAGGCATGAATTGTTAGCTTTCTTATAGATTCTTAACCACAAAAACCTAAACTTGAGGTCCTGCAGATGTGAATCTTCAGGACTTTTTTATTTACCTTTGAGACATGAAAGGAAGTATTTTGAGGGGATTGCGTGCGGCGGGAGAGATCGTGCTTCCCAGGATATGCCTTGTCTGCGGGCAAAGGCTTCTGCTGAATGAAAGGCATCTTTGCCTGAACTGTCTGGCGGACCTGCCGCTGACGGTCTACTGGTCGATGAGCCATAATCCTATGGCGGATAAATTCAACGAAATGATACAGAAGGGAGGGCCTCCGGCTCACGAACGGTATGCCTTTGCCGCCTCCCTCATATTCTACCACAGTGAGGCCGAATACAGGCTCATCCCCTATCAGATCAAATACCATGGAAACACGGATGCCGGACGCTTCTTCGGAAGGATGCTGGGCAGCCGCCTTGCCGCATCGGAACAGTTTGCCGATGTTGACATGGTCGTGCCTGTTCCCCTGCACTGGACCCGAAGACTGAAAAGAGGATACAACCAGGCCGAGGTCATCGCATCCGGAGTTGCGGAGTCCATGGGCATACCCCTCAGGACCGATCTGCTGAAACGCCGCAGACGCACCCGGACCCAGACCAAGATGGAAGTGGAGGAGAAGGTCGGCAACGTGACAGGAGCATTCATAGCATCCCCAGAGTCCTCCGCCGCATCCGACATCAGGCACATACTCATAGTCGACGATGTATTTACTACCGGCAGCACCTTGCACGCCTGTTTCTCTGCCTTGCGATCGGTATTTCCTCCCTCAGTCCGCATAAGCATAGCCACCTTGGCTTTCGTCGGAAGAGCCTAGCAGCCCAGCCTCCTGCCGCTCGCTCTGTTTGTCCACCAAATGAGGGATTTCGTGGAGAAACCCTTGTCCGTTCATGAGTTTGTCCACCGTTTAAGGGTTTTTGTGGAGAAAGTATGACAAGACACTATGTTTGTCCACCAAACTGAAGGTTTCGTGGAGAAACTCTCGTCAAACCACGCGTTTGTCCACCAAATCAAAGGTTTCGTGGAGAAACCTGGCAAGAATGGCAGGAGGAGGGAGGGTAAATACGGATGGCGTGGCCACCCGCGGCCCCGTTAGCGGGAGGGGCCCGCGCCGAAGGCGTGGGAGGGATGGAGTCGGAACTTGTTCCGACGGAACCAAACCGTATTTACCCTCCCTCCTCCGGACACGCATGTAACAGTTTTGAATGAATCTTATCACAAAGGCATGGCCGCATACAAAAAAAGAAGCTGACTGACAGTCAGCTTCTTTGATGTGCCTCGGACGGGAATCGAACCCGTACGGCCATTGCTGGCCACGGGATTTTAAGTCCCGCGTGTCTACCTATTCCACCACCAAGGCAATCCGTGTGCAAAGATAATCCAAAATTCGGAACTATTCGCTAAATTTGCCGAAAATCAGATTTGCAAATGCAGAAGAACCACGATTACAGGACATCAAAAAAGGTCGTGGAAGTCCACGACCTGAGTTTCTTGAGTGACCGTAATCACAGATACGGCTGGCTGAAACGCCATTATCGCCATCATCGACTCCGCCGTGCCTTGAAGAAGGCCAACAGGATCATTGCCCACAATCCAAAGGTAGCAACGGACATCGTGCGCTATTATTTCGTACCTAAGGACAGGATCACCATCAAGGACTGATAGCCTACTCCTTCTTCAATGTGAGCATGATTACTCCGCCACCTCCACGGATGCCATATATTGACGCAGAACCGTCCTTGATCACCTCAACGGATTCAACCTGGCTTGGAATCACACTGTCGAAGTTGTCCACCTCAACCCCATCTATCATCAGAAGAGGATCGGTAAAATCCGAATTGGTACTTACACCTCTGATTATATATCTTACTGTACCACCGCTTTTCTGAACAATGACACCCGGTACGGTTCCCTGGATATAGTCTGCGATATCATTGAAGCTGTCAATGGTTCTATGCGTCTTCTTGCGGGTAACCGCTGAATTGAGATCCTCCTTCTTGGTGTATCCGTAACCTACATTGACAGAATCTTTCTCTGCCATCCTCATCACGTTCATGAGCGAGTCCTTTATCTCACGCTCACGCTTCTTTTCCGCCTTGCGTGCCTGACGCTCCGCCTTCTTGTCCTGGGCCTCGACCGGTGCTGAAACCGCAAGCACCATCATCGAAGCAAAAATGATTGTCAAAATCCTTTTCATGGTTATTAGTTTTTAAGATAATACGTTACTGATGTGACCACACGCACCTTCTTGATATATGGGGTGTTGCTGTCACGGTTTTCTATCGTAAATGTTCCCTGGTTGGCTGTCTTGATCTTGCCGAGCTTGCTGTCGGAGTCCTTTGCGAACTTCTCCGCAGCTTCGCGGGCATTGCGTGTAGCCTCCTCGATCATCTCCGGCTTAATCTCATTCAGCCCCTCATACTTGAACTCCACAGGGTTCTCCCACTCGTTGCTGCCTCCGATCACCATACCCTTCTTCAACAGGTCTGACTGCCTTGACATGAGGGCAAGTACGGCATCGACATCCGAAGTGCAGACAGTTATCACATTCTTTGCGATGAAACGGTATGCCCTGTCGTTGCTGCCGTATTCAGTGGCATATTTGTCGGATATCTCCGGAACAGAAACCGTAATCTCAGCCTCATCGATACCGCCCGCCTTGAGGAAGGCGATGATTTCCGCATTGTTTCTGTCGGTCTGGTCATAAACCGTCTGAATATCATTCGCCATGACCCTATAGACTACCGGCCAGATGACCTTGTCGGCCTTGACCTCCTTTTCGCAGAGGCCCTTCACATTGACTATGCGGTCAAATGAACGGAATCTGTCGACAGCCCTCGGCATCATCAGTCCGAGTACCACGAGACCCACCATTATGAAAAGACCGCTATAGAATTTTCCTTTATCCATGTCTGATTCTCCTTTTTATTTATTCTTTACGCAACGGACAGACGAACCGCTGAGGAAACCTCCGTAAGCCGCGGCCACCTTTTCGTTGGAAGCATTGTATGTAGGCATCAGGTAATAGTACTGCACATTCTTAAGACTTCCGTCTGCGTTTGTGGTTGTCTGATGCATGGTCGAACCTATGATGTATGACATCACTCCGAAAATATCGTTATAGGATGTCACGGTAAAACTTCCGGTTGCAGAAGTATTTGCCTTATTCCTCATGCTTGCGAACTGCCATGCCCATCCTGCTTCAGCGAGAGCAGCAAGGCTCGCTCCCTTGATTGCAGGGTCATAGTATGCTCCGTCAGTATTCACATATGCGGAATTGAGGCAATGACCTACAAGACCTGTGAAATCCTGTACCGTAGGAATGTGCCATCCTTCAGGACAGATACCCTGGACACCGTCAAAGGTAGAAGCGTTCTCAAGCGTGATTTCCGTAACGCCGAACGCCGTTGCGGCATCATAAAGAAGTCCGAGAGACTCTGCAAGGGCAGGATCTGAAGTCTTGCTTTCATTTGCCGCAGGATACCATATGCCCGCATCCTCTGCAGGATCAGTCGAAACTGTACGGCCACGTGGGATGAAACGAAGGTTCTGAGCCATCCAGGTATTGCCGTCAGCGAGAGTCACCGTATTGTACCTTACTCCATCATATACGAAATATCCGTCGAACTCCTCGAAATCCACTGGAAGCTCCTCCGAAGACGAACCTCCCTCAAAGCCGATCTCGCCCTCGTCCGTCCAGTTCTGGATCTCACCTGAAGCGCTTACCACCACCTTGCCTGGAAGGACACGCGCATTGATTGTGTACTGTCCGCCAGACTTCAGGGTCATTGCGGCAAGAGGCTGGGTAAGGACGGTCTTGTCCGAAAGGGTGATGACAATGCTCATCGCTTCGGAATGAGGAATCACGATAGCCTGCCATGTCTTGCCTGCAACTGCTTCATAAGCCATTACCGGTCCTGGAAGGGTCTCAGTAAGAACCCCTTCAAAGTCGGTCAATGTCATATTGACGAGGTCAACTCCCGTAGCCATTGGAGTGCCTTCAATGCCTATGCTTACGATTTCCGCTCCTGACTGATTCTCGACATTGACTACAAGCTTCGTCATCATGTGCTTGAATACCATTGCAACGGAATTCACGGTAGGGAGCACGCCCTTCTTCGATGCCGCCATGAAATCAGCCTCTCCGATGCCCTCAGTCTGGTCGTAGAAGGTGAAATACGAGTCAGGAACACCTGCGGATGTATAAGGGTAATATGCATGAAGGTCAGACTTTGTGTAGATGTCAGCATACCATTCAAGGTCGCCGGAGAAGACCTCATCAGCAAAAACAAGACACTCATTGTCAGCGTAATATTCTGCAGAACCGTCTGCAATCACTGTCAGACCTATTCTGTCGCCATCCTCGAAATTGACTTCCGTAGCCTTCGTGATGATTGGCTCAACCGTAAGCTTTCCAGGAAGGAGTTCAGGAGTTTCCTTCTGCTGGCATGCTGCGATGGCAAGCAGCGCAAGGGCCAGTGTTCTAAATGAATTTTTCATAATCGTATCGTTTTATATCATTTTCTAAAAATCATATCCGACCTTCACGGTAGCCGAGAAACGGTTCGGATCGTCAGAATGGTCAAGATCGAAAGCCTTTGTCGATCTAAGGTCCGCTGCAATATAGATGCCGCGGCTGAAGTTGTACCTCAGCATAAGGTCCGCATGGAAACGGCGTGCTGTCATGTATTCCATCTGCCTTTCATACCATTCCTGGAGCCTGAACGGCACCGACTGCACTCCCGAACCTTCCGAAGCAAGCCTCTCCGACTCCTTCAGCCATCCGGTTCCGTATGTACCCTTGGCTCCGAAATCGAGACGACCATAATGGAACATGATTTCCACATATGCAGACAGATGTTTCAGAGACCTTGCGTAAATATAAGGATAAACTTGCGAACTTACACCTTCCGACACTTCAAAATCGGCACCTGCCCTCATGTCCATGATCCTGTGAAGCATCTCGTATTCCGGCGAAATGCGCCATGAGGACTTGGAGAAGATCCTGTTGGAACCGTGGTTCAGCACGGTTGTAATGCCGTTTTCACTTATCTTTTCAAGTACGGTTTCATCTGTATGCTGACGCTTCATGTCATAATGAAGACGGACATTGCTTTCCCTGTCGTCGACTGTCCATCTGTATCTCAGATCCGTCTCCATCTTCATTCCCGGGAACTTGAACCACATATATTCCTTTTCTCCCGCAGAACCGTATGTCCTTGACATCTGAACTTCGGCAAAAAGGCCTCTGTACTGCATCTGAGCTGCACCTCCGTATGAATATTCCCTCAACGGAAGCCCGTTTACTCCGGACTCCTCCAGGTGGATGCCGCTTCCGGTCCATACCTGATGGATACCGTACATCAGACCCTTGTCAAGGAAGGCATAGTACGAAGATTCAGCAGTTCCGACCTGCTCTGCATCGATGGTTTCAGCAACCTTCCTGAATACAGGGGATAGTCCCAATGCCCAGTCACCGCCGCAATACATCACACCCGGAGCCACAGTGAAGTCAAGCCACCAATTCGCATGACGGAGGTCCTTGCGCTTTGCCAGGTTGGCCGACTCGAAGTCCATCTTCGCTCCTATGGTCCATCTGCCATCAAGGTCATAGGCGATTCCGCCGTCAAATGAATATGTCTGGAGTGTCTTGCGACCAGGCGTGAATTCAAGCACGTCTATCGGGAAATATCCCGGCTTTATGAACATGGAACCGCACATGTCATAGCCTTCGGTCTGCTCGAACGCGAACGATCCTGTCACCGACATGCGCTCGAAATGACGGACGCTCTCTGTCACGGCACCTGCACTCCATGTCCTTGGCGCCTGCCATGTGTCACGGAATCCACCCTCCTCATATCTGCCGAAGGCCTCAGCATACGAGCGTGAGAGGCTGTCCTGCCTTATGCCGGCCACATTCTGCGAACCCTGCCAGAAGCTGTTCCTCTCCACCTCGCTGAAGGTCTGGGCTGAGACAGCCATGCTGCAGACAAGCAGGCAAAGAACCAATATGTATCTTACCCTACTCATGCAATGACTGTCTTTCACGTTCATAAAAATCGTTCATGGAGTTGTTGGTATCCTCCAGAATCTCATATCCTGCAGCAGCACTTGCAACCATATCGACGTTTCTCATGAGCGAACGTCCGAGATAAAGGTCGGTCTGCACCACATATCCTGCATCCATCGCGGCGGGAAGCCTCTTTGCGTTTGTCGACGACGTACCGTCGAACACCTCTACCGCATCTACCACCCAGTCGAAAGGAATCTTCACGACATTGTCCACGGTACTGCCCGGAACCGGCACGACCGTGCCTGCCTGACGGACATATTCATCCATGGCCATCTCCTTCGACCTGAACATCACCAAGGTCGGAGAGCTGATGGAAACCGTATATGCATTGGCCTGTCCGGTCTTTATCACGACCTTGAGATACCTGTCGACGGATATCTTGTCGCCCGGCGCAGGATGGCTGGTCGTATTCGGGAAGTATGTGTTGTTATAGCAGACGAAATAGCCGGGCTTGTTGAGGTTGACCGAAAGCGGATACTGAGCCGCATGGTCCACCGCACCCTTGAGGCAGACAACCGCATCCTCGCCAGGCTGGAGAGGGAAATCGTCTCCGTCGCCAGGGAACTGCCATACAGCCTGGATTATCGGAAGGAAGTCCGGCAGGATCAGGTCGCCCGTAACAGGGTCCTTTGTCGTCCAAGGATTGCTTCCGTTTGAATTGTACGGAGAAAGCGTTCCGAAGCAGAGGGAATCGAGGTATTGTACCTTGAAGTCGTTGTTGTGGATGATGAAGTACTGGTCGTGCATGTAGTTGCCCTCCTGAGGAAGCCTCTTGCAGCCTCCGCAGTAGATTTCCTTGATGACAAGGGCGCCTGACCTGGAAACCGACACACGCAGGTTCAGGGTAAGGTCCCTGCCCGAAAGCACCACCTTGTCGGCTGCACCGTTGAAGATGTCGTCACCGTCCTTTCCGTTGAGATTCACGCGGTACATGCCGTTCGGAAGGGTAAGGGTGGCACATCCCGAAGCATCGGTCGAGGACAGGTACCTGCTGCCGTTGGCGATGTTTTCAACGGTCACCGATGCACCCTCAAGGTCAAAATCCCCCTCCGGCCACTGAGCAGCCACGGTCAGGACATTAAGTCCCCCCTCGTATGGATCCGAATCCCCGAGGTTCAAGCATCCTGCCGCCAGCAGCACCATGCCCAATATGTATATAAACTTCTTCATCAGAACTTCAATCTGCATGTAAGACCATAGTAGAAGGCCGGTATGAAGATCGCACCGACTCCGGTCGCGATCGACTTCACATATGGTCTCGAGTTAGTAAAGTTGTTTGCAAAGAACGACAGCGAGACATGATCTCCTATCTCCTTTGTTATGCTCAGGTTCGCCGACATGTACGGGCTGTAGCCGTCCAGGGCGAATGTGTATACGTTTGCCGACTTCAGGATAAGGCTGGCGAAATCCGGATCCGCCGCCTGCTCCGCCGTAAACGGATGGACATTTCCGTCAAGGTCCATGTATGCCACAGGATAGACAGCGGTATATGAATTTCCGTCGCTGATGTCACCTCCTGTAGGGGTCTTGTCAGCCTCGCTGACAGTAAACGCATAATCCTTTCCGTCATATCTCGACAGGTTTCGGCTCCTTCTCAGAAGCGACATCTCGAGACGGCATGTAATGATGAGACGCACCTGCGGGATATGGGTGATTGCCGTAAGATTGGCGTCGAGGTTATGGGTGACCTTTCCGTTTATGACCGCATTCGTGCTGCCGCCGTTGGCATAAATTCCGACATACTGATATGACCTGTCCGGAAGGTATGTATGCGACCATCCGTTCTGGTAGTAATATGACAGCTGGTCATTGATGTAATGGGTATATGCATATGAGGCATCGAGGCGGAGGGTCGTGCGCAAAGGCTCTATCTCCGGAAATTCCAGGACCATCTCGGCACCGGCACGGCGGATGTCCGCACCGTTGTTCTGCTGGCTCGACTTCACGAATGTACGGTCCGTAACCTTGACGTCCATCGGGGTCCAGTACTCATCGTCACTGCCCCTGAGGTAAACCATTCCTGTCTGGTTGTCTATCTTCATCTGAGGATTTCCCGGCATGTCGAAGCCTTCCGGACGCTGGAGGATGTTGTATGAGAACGGATCGTACACATCCAGGAAGTTATAAGGGTTCCTGGTCACATTGTAGAATCCCACAAGCGAAAGTGTCGTGCCCAGGAACTCCGCATCGATTCCAAGTTCAGCGTTGCTGTTCCTCTGCCACTTCAGGTCAGGATTGTATCGTACGGTGTACGGCTGGGTGTAATATACATAGCTTGTACCCTCCCCGTAAGAGAAGCCGAAGGACTGTATGTCCCTGTATTCCTGCTTAGGATAGAGGATGTGATAGGACGGGAGCTTCTCGGTCACGCCCCAGCCTCCCCTGACGGAGAACCCGTCTGAAAGCTTCCATTTGGCGTTGAATCTCGGCGAGAAGGTCGTCTTGTTGCCGTAGAGAGAGCCCGGAATGAACACATTCTCCATTCGGAGACCTGCGGTCACGTCAAGCCTTGTCTGCGCCACAGGGACCACAAGATGCTCCTCCACATACGCAGAAAGGTTATGCATGAACGGATAGTCCGTATAAGGACGGGGTCTGTAGCCGTTTGCTGCAAGTGACGGGTCCTTGTAGTATTCGCCCTGGCCTGCATTGCCGCTCGCCTTCCACTGCACACCGGCCTTGAGAGTGCTTCTGACTTCATTCATGCTCCTGTGCCAGTTGTATTTGAGGGAGGCGGCATAGTCAAGTTCCTTCGAATCGGTAATCTTATCCGAGAAGAAGGTAAGAGGCAGGCGGTCTGCAAGGTAATATCCTTCAGCCTCGGAATGGACCGCCGGCTGCTGGGATCCATAGGTATGGAATCCGTGATGGAGATGAAGGTCATCGTGGAAGCTGACCGAAGCGTCAAGACTAAGATTGGTTATCCATGATCTGTTGAGAAGCCAGGTAAGGGAGGTGTTTCCGCGGAAGACATTGTCCCTTGCCTTCTCGTATTCGCCGGTAAATGCATCCGGGTCGTCCTTGGAATTCATGCCGCCGAGATTGCCGGTAAATCCGGCCTCGAACTTCAGTACATCCGCGAATGTATTGCTGTAGTTCAGGGTTATGCCGCTGCGGGTGTATGACTGGTAAGGAGAAACTATGTTCTTCACCGCCTTTGCCCACTCTGCGCTCACGTTAAGGATTCCGTTCTTTTTCTGAAGGTCGATACCCTTCGACACCGATGTCTGATATGTGCGCGGATTCACGGAGAATGTCACATTGACCGGAGTGCGGCCCTTGCGGGTGTTTATCTTCACCATACCGCTGTTGAGGTCGCCGTATTCCGCAGAAGGAACGCCGGTGATGACCTCGATGGATTCGATGTTCTCGACTGCGACGCTTCTCGTATCTACTCCCTGCATGCTTCCGAACGAGGCATTGTTGCCTATCCTGACTCCATCCACCTCCACTGCGGTACCGAAAGCAGAGTTGCCGAGGGTCGAGCCTCCTTCCCTGAGGGAGAATGTGTTTTCTACGGTAAGGTCAGGATTTACGGTCTTTCCTCCGGGGAGGAGGGATGCCACATCTGTCATGTTCGACATCTGAAGATGGTTGAGCGCATCTCGGCCGAGATTATGCGACGTACTCAGGCCATCCTTGGCCTTCTGGGCGGTCACTACCACCTCGTCCAAGGCAAGGGAACTTTCATGAAGACGGAACTCAAGACCATCGACATCCTTTTCGACATCGATCTCTACAGACACGCTGACATAGCCGAGGCATGAGACCTCAAGCACATATTTTCCAGGCTGAACCTTCGAAAGGGAGAAATTGCCGTCAAGATCGGTAGTCGTCCAGAGATAATCGTCGCCGAGCCTCACCGCTGCACCCACAACAGGGATGTCGGTTGCATATTCAGCAACATTTCCCGAGATTTCATGAAGACGTGATGGTGCGTTTTGGGCAGATAACCCAAACCAGGTTACCGACATGGCCATGAGAGCGGCCGAAACAATCAGAATATGCACCAATAACTTTCTCATCCTCGCCCAAAAATACACTTCAAGTATGATGCAAATATAATAAAAAAAGCCGACCATAGTAATGGACGACCTGCATATAATTGAACCCCGTCGGGTGATTTCAAAAGTTAAGTCAGCATTTCTGCTGACTTTTTGTTTTTAGAGCGGAAAACGAGACTCGAACTCGCGACCCCAACCTTGGCAAGGTTGTGCTCTACCAACTGAGCTATTTCCGCATATTTCCCGAACGGGATTGCAAAGGTACGAAGATTTTTTTTACTTCCAAATTTTTCCGCACTTTTTTTCAAAAAAATTGCAAAAAATGTGTTTTTTAGCCAAAATCGGCCCTTCAGAAGCGAAGAGCCGATCATTTTTTGCTATAAAATTACAGTGAAGTCTCGAATTCCTTAAGGAAGCGAAGGTCGTTCTCGAAGTAGTTTCTGAGGTCACGAACCTGCCACTTGAGCATCGCGATACGCTCTACACCCATACCGAATGCGAAGCCGCTGTACTTTTTGCTGTCGATTCCTGAAGCCTCAAGGACGTTAGGATCTACCATACCGCAGCCCATGATCTCGAGCCAGCCGGTTCCCTTG
>JAEIGA010014635.1_pt1 | contig 11937 bp, 9 predicted proteins | sample 9270691 | NCBI WGS metagenome assembly JAEIGA01 (sample SAMN17057246, study PRJNA624740) | gut metagenome | biome: biome; isolation source: fecal sample | host: Bos grunniens | place: China: Xizang | collected 2019
GAGGATGGCCATGAGCATCACAACCATGACTGCCATTGCCATGAGGATGGCCATGAGCATACTGCAGGATGTACTTGTGGTCATTGCCATTATAACGAGGAGACAGGCGAAGCAGAGGAATATGGCATAGGTACATTTGTGTATTATGCTCGTCGTCCGTTTATGCTGACAGAGTTTGATCATTTCGTGGCTCGTCTGTGGCCGAAATCAATAATCCGCGCCAAGGGAATATGCTATTTCCAGGGTGAGGAAGAAATATGCTATGTCTTTGAACAGGCAGGCAAGCAGATCAGTCTGCGCAATGCAGGACAATGGTATGCCACGATGCCGGCAGATGAATTGCAGCAGTTCCTTATGCAGAATCCGGGAGTGCAGCGAGATTGGGATGCTGTCTATGGCGACCGTATGCAGAAACTTGTGTTTATAGGTCAGCGTATGGACCGCAAGGAGATTACCCGTCTGCTTGATGCCTGCCTTGCTCCTGAGGGTAGTGGCTGGCCAGTATAACTCGTAGTATATTGCTTTGGAATGACTGTTCGTAAGATGTAGTGATTTATGATAGGGACAATAGTCAATACGTTATGCATAGTAGCCGGAGTAATAGCCGGCTCTATAATGAAGCGAGGCATATCAAAGAAATATACGCAGACATTGTATAATGCCATGGGACTTGTATCACTCGCTTTAGGCGTGAGCACCTTTGTTCAGAATATGCCTAAGAGCGAAGTGCCAGTGCTGTTTATCGTAAGCATGGCGCTGGGCGGACTGATAGGTTCGTGGCTTGATTTGCAAGGACGTGTGGATAGATTCGGCGAAAGGAAGGGCGTGAGTCGCCTTGTGCAAGGACTGACGGCATCTACATTGCTTTATTGCATAGGGACATTCTCTATTGTTGGACCGATTCTTGCGGCGTTGAAGGGAGATAATACTTTCCTGTATACTAATGCGACACTCGACCTTGTGACATCAACGGTCTTTGCTGCAACATATGGTATAGGTATGATGATATCTGCTGCAATCCTGTTTGTATGGCAGGGTAGCATATTTGCACTTGCGAGTTTGTCGGCAGAGTCGACATTGCTGCAGGGACCGCTTCTCAACGAACTGTGCATTGTAGGTGGAATACTTATCATATCCTCAGGATTAAGCATACTCGGCATTAAGGACTGTAAGACGCTCAATTACATTCCTGCGCTGATTATTCCTGTAATATACTATATGCTGATGCAGTAGACAGAAGCATACACTGGAAGAAATAACAGACATAAAGCTACTATGGAGAAAAAACGACTTATAGGACATACAGAAGCACAACTGAAGGCAATAGCCAAGAATCTGGGCATGCCAGCATTTACAGGTGGGCAGATTGCCCGCTGGCTCTATGTGCAACATGTGGTAGACATTGATGAGATGACCAATATATCAAAGAAAAACCGAGATATATTGAAGCAGGAGTATTGTGTCGGAGCAATGACACCAGTAGACTGTCAGCGATCAACGGATGGTACGGTGAAGTATCTATTCCCAGCAGAATGCGGCAAGACTGTAGAGACGGTATTCATTCCAGACGGTGAGCGTGCTACATTGTGTGTGTCGTGTCAGGTGGGTTGTAAGATGAACTGTGTGTTCTGTCAGACAGGCAAGCAAGGATTTGAAGGACAGCTGACAACTGCTGATATACTTAATCAGATTTATGCTTTGCCCGAGCGCGAACGTTTGACAAATATTGTCTTCATGGGTCAGGGCGAACCGATGGATAATCTGGATAATGTGCTGGCTGCAACAGAAATACTTACCGCGCCGTATGCTTACGCGTGGAGCCCGAGACGAATCACGGTCAGCTCAGTTGGCGTTCGTGGAAAACTGGAGCGATTCTTGAAGGAGAGCGACTGCCATATGGCAATATCTCTGCACACCCCAATACCAGCACAACGTGCACAGCTTATGCCAGCAGAGCGTGGTATGAGCGTAATGGAGATAATAGAGCTGATGAAGACATACTTCCCAAACAGACGAACGATGCACGGAAGCGATACACCAGATGGTGTGCACCAGCGACGACTTACTTTTGAATATACGGTTTTTGCGGGAATAAACGATACGCCTTCGCATCTAAAGGAACTTGTGCGTCTGCTGCGTAACCTCGACTGTCGTGTTAATCTGATACGTTTCCATGCTATCCCTGGGGTAGACATGAAGGGTGCTGACGATGCTCAGATGAATAATATCTGTGACTATCTTAACCGTTGCGGCATAACAACAACGGTACGTGCATCAAGAGGACAGGATATATATGCAGCCTGCGGACTGCTTAATACTAAGCATAAGGAGGAAGGGTTAAAGGTTAATGTTTAAGGGTTAAGACGGCCTATCCGTTATCCATTTTGCCCTTTCCGCTTTTATTCTCCCTCCTGCAAGTTGAGCTAAACTTGAGCTAATAAAAATAAAACAGAAGAATATGACAAAAGAACAGATAAATATAGGTATACTGCAGTCGGCTGGTATAGCTGGCAGAATAATAGAAACGGCATTGAACAATCCGGAGATAACGGATGTCTTTACGCCTGTTATCTATAGCAAGGAAAATCAGAATGATAAAAATGTCGGTTCTGACCTTAAATTCGGCAATATTGCAGCAGTAGTAGTAGCGCCAGGATCTACGACAGAATTCAGTTTTCCTGGTGCGATGATGGTCTACGCAGAGGGCTCTTTGCGTTTTGCTGCAGTTTCGGCATCAGCAGAAGACTTTTCAGCAGATGTTGCTGCTGACATTGTACGCAAGGCATGGCAGATGTTGCGTCGTGACTTTATGGTTTCTATGCCGCGTATAGCTCTGGTTATACCAAAGGAGAGCCCTTCGCAGACAGTAGATATGTGTAAGCAGGTTGTCCGTGATTTAACAGAACAGGGCGTATATGTGTTCGGACCATATCCTGCCGATGAATATTCGGAGGATAACCTGCTGCAGAACTTTGACATATCGCTTGTTGTAGGCGAAAAGGAGTTGCAGGATTTGGTTCAGACACGCACCTCAGATATGCGTACGCGTTTCATTGCTGGTATGCCTATGATTATGACACAGACTGACTATCCGGCTACATTTGAGTTTGCGGAAGATGATCTCGACGAACCAGCTAATGCTTTGCGCCAGGCTGCATATCTTGCGATAGATATCTCTGCCAACAGAATATCATACGACGAGGCACATGAGAGTCCTCTTCCGAAACTATATCACGAGAAACGTGATGATAGTGAGAAAGTGAGATTCGCTATCCCAAAGAAGAAAGCTGAGGAATAGGGATTGAAACGATAACGACAACGATGACGGCAACTGACGAACGAAGGTTGCAGTAGGCGGGCTGAAGGATGTAGATGATAAGTGCGGAGAATGCTTGCATACTACGCTTAACAAGGAAAAAAGTAAAATCGAGAGCAGAGATGAACTTGTTCATTCTATGCCGTGATTCAAAGGGAAATAAAGACGCGAAGCGGAATAACATATAGCGGATATGAAAATAGTATTTTTGACAGGTGCTGGCATGTCTGTAGAAAGTGGCCTGACAACATTTCGTGATGCCGGCGGACTCTGGGAGAATTATCCTGTTATGGATGTTGCGAGTCATGACGGATGGTTGCGTGATCCAGAGAAGATAATTTCTTTTTATAACATGCTACGCACGAAATATCGTGATGTCACACCGTGTGAGGGCCACCGAATCATAGCTGAGCTGGAAAAGCAATACGATGTGACTGTCGTGACTCAGAATGTAGACAATCTGCATGAGCAAGCCGGGTCATCCAAAGTCATACATCTGCATGGAGAAATGATGAAGATGTGCTCAAGCCGCGATGTTGATAATCCGCGTTTCTGGGTTACACTGCCTCATGAAGGATGGGGTGAGAGCGGGCTGGAAGTGCCGCTGGGCACTAAGGCTGACGATGGTTCGCTGCTGCGTCCTTATATAGTCTTTTTCCAGGAGAACGTGCCTAATATGTATGATGCAGTATTAGAGGCGCAGAAGGCTGATGTGTTTGTCATAATCGGTACTTCGCTCAATGTCTATCCTGCAGCGTCGTTGTTGCAGTATGTACAGCCGTCAGCACAGGTTTATCTTATCGACCCTAACCCTGTACAGACATCAGCATCATGTAACGTATGTGTTATACAGAAAGGTGCAAGCGAAGGCGTAAAGAACTTAGTAGAACTGCTGAAACAACGAAGTGAGATATAAAGTTTGCTACTTATTTGTTTAGCCTTATAGCAAACAAGCCAGATGTGAAATAATCCGTAGAATAGGGGAATGAAAAGTCGCTCCGTTCTCGTTATTAAACAATAACATGAATCAGAAGGAACTGCAAGAAATAAAAAGAAGATATAACGTCACAGGCGATTGCGAACAGCTTAATCATGCCCTCGACGTATGCCTGCAGGTTGCAAACACCGACTTGTCGGTGCTCATTGTGGGCGAGAGTGGTGTGGGCAAGGAAGTGCTGCCTCGCATCATTCATGACAACTCGTCACGTCGACGCGGCAAGTATTTTGCTATAAACTGCGGATCTATACCAGAAGGAACAATAGACTCTGAACTTTTCGGACACGAAAAGGGTTCGTTTACTGGCGCTGTAGGTGAGCGTGAAGGCTATTTCGGAGTGGCAGATAATGGCACACTATTCCTTGACGAGGTGGGCGAACTTCCGCTTGCTACTCAGGCCCGATTGCTGCGTGTGCTTGAAACAGGCGAGTATATCCGTGTTGGCGGACAGGAAGTGCGCAAGACGAATGTTCGCATCGTCGCTGCCACTAACGTAAATATGCGCAAGGCCATCAGCGAAGGCCGATTCCGCGAAGACCTATACTATCGTCTTAATACCATTCCCGTACATATGCCGCCATTGCGTGAACGTGGCAATGACATCCTCTTGCTGTTCCGCCTTTTCTCTATGCAGATGATGGAGAAATACAGAACAGCCCGACTCACGCTGACTCCCGATGCAGAACGTCTGCTGCTGAAGTATAAGTGGCCTGGCAATGTCAGACAACTGAAGAATATAACAGAGCAGATAGCTATACTTTCAACAGACAGCACTATTACGTCAGAGATGCTATTGAAATTCATTCCTGACGATGAAGAAACTACAGAACTGACGGCACGCTCAGTAAATGCCAGCGGCTCTAATCGTACATACGAGAGTGAGCGCCAGCTGCTCTTTAATTTCCTTTTCGAACTGCAGGCCAGTATCGCCACGCTGAACAACGATGTCGAGGAACTCAAGCACATCGTGACTGCATTAGGCGGCAGCCCTACGACGAAACCCGTGCGTGCGTTACTCCCGGAATATAGACTACAGAGCAAAGAGCAAAGCACAAAGCCCACTGCTGACAGGGTGCAGACGACAGACGAACTGCGTAGTGAAGCATACGAGGAGGCAGAGGCAGAAGAACTGACAGCCTCTGATGCCGACAGTCTGAACATCCGCCAGATAGAGTTAGAGCAGATACGTAAAGCTTTGGCAAAAAATAAAGGCAACAGAAAGAAGGCTGCCGAAGAACTCGGAATATCTGACCGAACATTATATCGCAGATTGAAGGATTTGTAGGTGAGTAGACGAGTTGATAGATTAACGATAACGTCAACGATAACCTTTAACCCTTAAACTTTTAGAGTATACAGATAACATATAAATATAAATGAAGAAGCTGATATATATATTAGTATGCGTTTTGACACTTACGGTAGCCAGCTGCTCTGTAAGTTATAAATTCAACATGTCGAGCATCGACTACACCAAAGTCAAGACCATACAGATTGCAGATTTCCCTATACGCTCGTCATATGTATGGGGACCAATGGGACCGATGTTCAACAACAAACTGAAAGAACAGTTTGCTGACCATACCAAGCTATCGCAAGTGAAACGCAATGGCGACTTGAAAATCGAAGGAGAGATAACAAACTACTCGCAGCGAAACAAGTCAGTTTCTGCTGAGGGATATTCTGCACAGACAGAACTCTCTATCACGGTAAATGTGCGCTTCACAAACAATACCAACCATCAGGAAGATTTCGAACAGCAGTTTACAGCCACAGCATCTTACGAGACAACACAGTCGCTGGCATCTGTGCAGGAGCAGCTTGTCACGGAAATGATAGATGATATTGTCGACCAGATTTTTAATGCCACCGTAGCAAACTGGTAGTTATGCCTCGTCTGACATTAGCTGACGCTATGGCTTGTAAAATCCTAAAATCATGATGCAGACGTATATCCCCTTAGCATACCAGCACTCGTTATAGTGTGGCAGTGGCTTATGATAGTATGATGAAAAAACAACGGGTAAGTGGACATTTGATTACTCAAAGGCTCCACTTGCCCGTTGTTTTTATTTACCCCTCTGGGGAGAGACTTCCCTTTTTTCTGACATAGATGTGTCAGTGACTATCTGCATGTCTGCGCCTTTGCTGACGTGGGGGCGTTCGAAAAATGCGTAAATCAGGCATTTGCTATGTTGTGTCAGATACTTGCATGTCCTTCTCGGAATATGATGTAGCTGCCGTCGGCATGAATGGTCACACTGTCCGCTTCAGCTTCGTTGAGAGTGCCCTGCCACCATTCGGTGAATGGAGAGAGTGGCCAGTATAAACCTTCTGCCTGCATCATGCTGCAGTTCATATTAAATATGCTGACCTGTTGTCTGGCAGTGGTCTGTATTGTGTCTTCTCCATGATGTGCGGTGAATATGCCGTGGTCTGTAATCATCACAGGAGTTATGCCGAAGGTATTGCGGTAGAAAGACATGAGCGAAATATTGCCAAGCGTATGGTCTTCGCGTCTGCCTGTCGCTCCGATGTATGCTATCCTCAGTTTGTCGCCTTTGGGATGTACATGCTCTATGGCGAATCGTGTGGCTTTGGTGAGATCGTTATACTCCTGTTCGTTGACGATATGCAGTATGCTGCTGAATTTACGTTTCATAGCAGAGGAGAGCGAATCGCCGTCGCCAACCACGGCATCTGGCATGCGATGTGTGGAGGAATAGTATTTTTCTGCTGCGGCATCACAGCATATCACGTATGGCGTGTGGGAGAGAATATGGAGTGGGGCAGGATGAGAAGGATAATCGCCATCGGCAAGTATCACTGCGTCGAAGTGTCTGAAGTCTGGTATGTCTGTGTCAGTCTGCTGGCTCATGTGTTTCCATTTCCGCCATCCGAATATGGCAACAACGGCATATACGGCATAGAGCACGGCGTAGAAATATATCTGCTTGTGGACATAGAGCCCGCAGCTTGCGATGTCAACGACAAACCATACCCACCACTGCTCAGTGAATTTTCGTGCGAGCATCCACATGCCTGCAATGCTCAAGGCAGAGGTGAAGGCATTGGTCCATGGCACATCGGTGTCGGTGAATACAGACAGTGCCCCTCCTATCAGAATCCATAGAACAGCAGTAGCGCAGGCGCCGAAAATAATCGCGCTCTTGCTGGCGGTACGGAACAATGAGACGGGTGTGAAATGCTGCCGGTCCTCGTCGCCGTTCTTGTCATCGTCATCTTTAGCGTTATTGTTGCCGCTGCTCCATTTCCACCATCCGTAGACAGCGATTGCGAGGTAGTAGACATTTAGCAGCACGTCAGCATAGAGTGCGCTGCTGTAGTATACGTGCAGCGAGACGGCAGGCATTATTATAGCTGCAATCCATAGTCGGCGGTCACCTTTATACTCCCAGTAGAGGTATGCGATGCCTGTGATGAGTCCGATGATTTCTATGATTTGTTCCATGTATTCTGAAATGAGGGGTGCTGGCTGTTTGTTAGAAGTTTAGTGACACGTTGAACATCAGATGACAAGGAGCCTGAGGTGCAAAGCCTGCTTCGTAGACAGAGTCAGACCATGCATAAGGACTACCGTTCTTGTCGAGTCCTATCTCGCAGTAAGCCCATCCGTTATTATCGTATTTCTCTGAGAAGATGTTGTAGATGGTCATTCCTGCTGTTGCTTCTTTGATGCCGAAACGGCTCAGAGCCTTTGTTGTGTATGAAAGGTCAAGATGTGTCACGAAGTTGCTTTTCAGTGTCATGCCAACGGTTTTCTCTCCCGTAATGTTGTAGTTGTCGTCATATTCATACACATGAAAAGACTTGAATCCTGTGTTAGACATATACTGCTCGCCAATAAACTGACTTCGCAGCGATGCACGGAAACCTTTATGCATGAAAGTAAATATGTTGTTGAATATCGTCTCTGGAGAGAATGCAATAGGCGTCTCGCCCAGCGAGACAGTGCCAATTGAGCTCCATGACCCTTCTTCTACACCTGCTGCCTCCCAGTTTTTATTTCGGTTGCGTGAGAATGTTGCGTTAGCATCCCATCTGAACCAGTCGACAGGCTTGTAGGCAGCCTCAAGTTCGATGCCGAAGCGATAAGAACGACCGGAATTGGCAGAGACCATTTCGCCAATGTCATTGATTTCGCCTGTAAGTACAAACTGATTCTTATAGTCCATATAGTAGATGTTCGCACCTGCGGTCAATCGTTCTGATGAGTATTTCACACCAAGTTCGTAATCAGTGAGACGCTCTGCTTTGAGATCGGCATTCATATTCTCTTCATAGTCGTTGCGTGTTGGCTCCTTATGAGCTACGGCAACTGAAGCGTACGCCTTGATGTTTGGATTGATGTCGTAGAACAGTCCTGCCTTCGGATTGAAGAAGTCGTAGTGCGAATGTATGTTGTATGTCAGCTGCTCGCTGCCGTCCCATTCGTCAGTCGGACCGTCCATGCGCAACGAAACATGACGATACTGCAGGTCGGCAAATGCCGACAGTCCTTTCGCAAATTCCCAATGAACCTTTCCGTATATATTGCCGTCAATCTTGCGCGCGTCATTGCGGTAGTATTCTTTGCCGGCAGGATTACCCATGTAGTTTTTAATCCACAGGTATCGTCCGAAGTGGTCGCCGTCATATCTGTTCCATCCGCCGCCTATGTTCATCGTCAATCCCTCTCGATTGTCATAGTTAGCTGAAGCTACGATGCCATAAAAGTCATTGTCCATCCATTTCTGGTTGATGAGATCGGTGCGTTTTATTTCTCCGCCATCGGGATTAAAGAAGTCAGCGGCATTTAGTCCGAACTTTGAGAGTTTTGTGTCGTATTTATACTGTTCGTAGTAGCCACTTCCCTTGGTGTAATGCAGACCCGTGCTTATCTTCCATTGAGAATCCACGCGCTGGTCCCAAAGCAGCTGGTAGTGCTGCTGGTGATAGAAGTCCTTTTGGTCTTCATAATATTTCATGTTACCATGCTCGTCGTAATATAGTCCACATGAATTGAAAGTGCGTCCGTATAGTTCCTGCTCATATTTCGAAGCATAGTTCCATGCATGGTACGTTTCCTCCTTGCCGTTGAATGTGACAAATTTCACGACTGTATTGTCACCGAAATATCCAGCCTGGAGGAAGTATGAACCCATATCGGCTGATGCACGGTCGAGATAACCTTTAGAACTTATGTTTGACAATCGGCCCTGCAATCCCCAGTGCCCGTCAATCAGTCCTGTGCCGAAACGCACAGTCTCTTTGTGTGTATAGTATGAACCACCAGTGAGGTCTATGCCGACAAATGGCTGCATGCCTATACGCTCGGTCTGCATATTGACAGTGGCTCCGAATGCTCCAGCACCATTTGTTGATGTTCCTACGCCACGCTGAATCTGTATGTCTTCAGCCGAGGAAGCGAAGTCAGGCATATTTGACCAGAATACATTGCTTGACTCAGCATCATTGATTGGTATGCCGTTTGCGGTGACGTTGATTCGTGTCGGGTCAGTGCCGCGAATGTGCAGACCTGTATATCCGATGCCTGTGCCAGCATCGCTCGACATTGTAACTGATGGAGTCATTGACAATAGATAAGGAATGTCTTTGCCTTTGTTGAGCTGCTGTACCTGTTCGCGATCCATATTGGTATATGCCATAGGTGTGCGACGTGTGGCACGTGTAGATACAACCTGAACATCTTGCAGTTCTATTACCTTCGATGTGTCTACAGGCTCTTCGTTTTCGTTAGCTGCGTTAACAGCAGCAGGCGTTGCTATTGATAGCAACACCATGGTGATAAAATGAATTTTCATTGTTACCGTTTAAATAAAATACACAATTAAGGGGCAAACTTATTTGTGTCTGAGGCGGCAACGGCGCCATAGCCGCCTGCTTCTCTTTTCCCTACGACGGCATTATCCGTATCAGGTTTAGAGGGTATGTTCTCAGCCCGCCAAATGACGAGCACCCCTTAGTCCGCATTTTGCGAACCGTCGGCAAAGGTAGCAAGTTTTTTTTTCAGAACCAAGAAAAAACGAGAAAAAATACTTGCAGGCAGGAAAAAATCCGCCATAATACAGGCAAGGTGGTTCGTAGAAAAGCGTTTGCGACACTTTCACCTATTTATAATATATATACTTGAATTAGAATGAAGAATTAAGAATGAAGAATTCTGCCGTGCGGGAGCAGAATCGACGAAGCCAATGAAGAAATGCGACTATCGTTGCGTGGATAAAGGACAGATCAAAGAGAACGGTTTTCACTTTTCCGTTTGCCGTACGCTGCTCATGCTAACGAAGCTTCGCTTTCCGTTTTTACCTTTCATATTTATTAGTGAATTCTATTATTCTGCGGGCATACTCCTGAGGATTCTTTTTGTATGCTTCAGCATGGCGTGCTCCTTTTACCACCCATTTCTCTTTAGGCTGTCGGGCTGCATCATATAGCGGACGGAGCATATTGAATGGCACAAAAGTATCGGCATCGCCATGAATGAATAGGATAGGGAAACGAGACTTGGATATTTGTCGTAGAGAAGAGGCTTCGCTGAACGACCATCCGTGCCTCATTTTGCAAAGCATGCTTGAAATATGCATAATAGGAAATTCCGGTAGTGAGAACTGGTCATGCAGTTGTACGGCAAACTCATCCCAAACACTGCTATATCCGCAGTCTTCAACAATACAATCTATATTCTCTGGCGCACTCTTATCTCCTGAAATATTCATCACAGTAGCGGCACCCATTGAGATGCCATGCAACACGATGGATGAACGGTATGATGAGTCAGCAAACATCTTCTCTGCCACCTTCGTCCAGTGTATAATATCGTGTCTGTCTTTCCATCCCATCTGTATGTCATCGCCTTCGCTCAGCCCATGTCCGTGAAGGTCTGGCAGCAGAATATTTCGATTAGCCTGCTGGTGATATATGCGTGCTATTGTCAGAAATCGTGGGGCGCAATCTTTGTAGCCATGTACTATAATAGCAGTTCTACCTTTTGCCGAGTCGTTGCGCATGTAAAGTGCATGGTGCTTCTCTCCGTTAGGCATTATGATAAAGGTGTCTCGCAGTAAGTTATTTTCTCTTATACTGTCAGTCCACTGCTTCATATCCGGATGTTCCTTGTATAGACGTGCATATGCCTTCGTCATGTCGCTGCGGCTATCGGATGGCGTTAAAGAGTAAGTGAGCATATATAGCCCAGTGCCAAAGAGTGCTATTACTAGTATGGTGGCTATTGCAAGTGCAGCTATGAATATTTTTTTCATGTCAGTTTGTTTGCTGGTGATGTTTGCCGTATTCTACGAGTTATTTCGCATGTATAGAATCAAATGCAAAGGTAGCGTATTTTTCTTTCTTATGCAAACAAATTATGATTTTCATGCGATAAATTGGAAGCTGTTATTTTGCTTCACAGCCCTTAATATATAATAAATGAAAAACCGTTATTTTGCTTCACAGCCCTCAATGTATAATAAATGAAAAACCGTTATTTTGCTTCACAGCCCTTAATATATAATAAATGAAAAACCGTTATTTTGCTTCACAGCAAAATAACGGCTCGTAGAAAAATTGCTGCTCTTAAATAAGAGCATAATCACTTATTATC
>JAEIGA010014636.1_pt1 | contig 11937 bp, 11 predicted proteins | sample 9270691 | NCBI WGS metagenome assembly JAEIGA01 (sample SAMN17057246, study PRJNA624740) | gut metagenome | biome: biome; isolation source: fecal sample | host: Bos grunniens | place: China: Xizang | collected 2019
ATTTTTACCTCGCTATCTCGTTACAGTTGTAATTCTCTTTAATTTCCAACTCTCAGTTTTCAAAGATCATTGTCCGCTTTGGGCGAACGAGGACATAGTATATCAAAAAACCCCTCGCTCGCGCAAGGGGGTTTTTTAAAATTTTTTTATGGGATGACTTTATCGCCGAAAAACTTCTCGTATCGCATTATCTATGTCGCAAACGTCGACAACTTTAGTCTGGACTATCGGCAGAGTTTCCAGGTCTTTGAAACTCTTCGGAGGATTGTCCAAAACGTCTGCGCTGAACGCACGAAGGCATGTTTCCGGGAACTTGTAGGGCGTTGCTGTCGCGGCGACAACTGTCTGAACCCCCTCTTTAGGATACCCCAGCTTGCGCGCAACAAACGTCGCTACAGCCGTGTGAGGATCGAGAATATATCCGCACTCATCCTTGACTCTGCGCATTTCTGCTTCAGTCTCTTCAGGCGAGGCAACTTCTCCTTCGAAATCGGCGAAAAGTCTCGCCTTCGCTTCGTCGTTCAGTTCATAACGGCCTTTGTCGGCGAAATCGCGCATCAACCGCTCAGTTTCCGCGCTCGCCTTTTCAGGGTCGACTGTTCCGCCATTAAGGAGCCACAAAAGGCGCTCGACGTTCGACGACTTTCTGATATCCATCGATGGCGAATTCGTGACGGTAAAGTTCTCGCCGGGATCATAAACGCCTGTTTTAACGAAACGGGCGAGAACATCGTTCACGTTCGAGGCGACCACGAACTTGCGGATTTTCGCACCAAGCTTTTTCGCATAATATGCCGCAAGAATGTTGCCGAAATTTCCGGAAGGCACCACGACATCAAATTCCGCGCCGATGCGCGAAGAAGCAAGAATGTAATACGCGATCTGCGGCACGAGGCGGCCGGTATTTATCGAGTTCGCGCTCGAGAGCGTAACGCCGCACGCTGCGGCCTCGTCATTCATCGCCTTGTCGGCGAATATGCGCTTCACCGCTGCCTGCGCATCATCGAAGTTTCCGCGTATGGCGATGGCGTGAACATTGGCGTCGGCCGGCGTCGTCATTTGAAGGCGCTGTATTCTTGATGTCCCGACATTAGGATAAAGTACTACAACCTCTGTGCCTTCTACGCCAGCAAAACCCTGCATCGCCGCAGAGCCTGTATCCCCGCTTGTCGCAGTCAACACAAGAACGCGCTTCCCGTTGGCCGCATACTTCATGAATACCGGGAGCATCGAAAGCGCAACGTCCTTGAAAGCGCCCGTCTTACCGTGAAAAAGTTCCAGAATTTTCATGCCGCACACATCGACAAGCGGAATGGGATCTTCTTCCGGGAACCTTGAAAGAAGCCTGTCGGCAGCATCAGTTCTCACAGACTGCGGCAAATCGTCAAAAATCTTCGACATGATGAATTCCTCTGCCTCGCGCAGAGTCTGGCAGTTTACGGCTTCACCCGATACATCTTCAAGAAGAGGAACATACAGCCCTCCGTCGGGCGCAAGACCTTGAAATACGGTTTCCGCGCTCGTCGCCGCAAGCGCCTTACGTGTAGATACAAACTTCATTTAATCTCCTTTGAAACGGCATCTTCCCCAAGCGTCACGAGACCTGCCTGAGCAAGAGCCTCTTCTGCCTTGGCATTATCGGCAAAGCGAAAAACGAGAACGGCTTTTTCGCCCCTGTGAAAAGCAAACGCATAACTGTACTCGACATTAGTGCCGGCGGCATCGACGACTTTCATCACTTCAGCCATCCCACCCGGCTTATCGCCAACGCACACCGCTATCACTTCACGGACATTTACGACATTGCCTTTTTCGGAAAGAACCTTTTTCGCTTTTTCGTGATCGTCTACAATCATCCGCACAATGCCGAAATCGCTCGTATCGGCCAACGAGAGAGCAGCGATATTTATATTGGCTTCAGCCAACGCCCCGCATATTGCAGAAAGTTGACCTGGCTTATTCTGCAGAAGAATAGAAATCTGATTGATTTTCATTTAATGCCTCGATAGTTCGGTTGTCAGGGAAGAGACCATTCGGAAAAATCCTGCTGTGAAGGTTTAACGCTCGCCGGGACAGGCGGCTTAACCTGCTTTTTCTCCGGCACCTTTTCTTCTTCGGCCTCTTCGGTAAAATAATCTACCGCGTCGGTATCTTTGAGGATCACATCCTGTTTGGGCGGCGGCGCTTTTTTGGGGGCGTATAGCTCGGGATAGTGCTTGCGCCTATATGCCTCAAGCTCCGCCTCGCGTCTCAGCTCCTTTTCTTTCGCCGCCTTTTCACGTTCTGCCGCCAAGAGAGCTTTCAGCCTCATCGTCTCAAGCTCCTCTTTCAGTTTCGCGGTTTTCCGCGATTCCTCGACGCGCAAACGCTGCGCTTCCGCTTTCGCCTGAGCCTCTTTCTCAAGGGCATCCTGCTTGATTTTTTCAAGAGCGACTTTTTCGGCCGCCGCCTTCTGCTCATCTTGGCGGACTTGAGAAATCTGCCTTTGCATCTCCTCAAGTTTCGCGTTAAGCGCCATCAATGCAGAATTATCCTGAGCGGGCGGCTGCACAACGACAGGAGCTGTCGGCGCCGGTCTTTCGCGATCGCGCATGACATACTCTAAAATCTTGTCGTTAAGCTGCTGATTGCGGTTCGACATTCCGATAAGGAGCGTGACGAAAACAGCAATCACAGAGCCCGTCAATATCAGGAAGAACGCTCCAAGAGATATGATGCGCTTGCGGGCTTTAGCCTGCTCCGCATCAATATACTGCTGAAACGCCTTCAGGACGGGAAAATCGTCCATTCCCGAATCTTGACCGTAAATGCTTACAGCCGATGAAGGAACATTGCCCCCGATACCAGAAATCTGCGATTGATCATTCATAGCCGACCTCGCTTTAGCCTATCATACCTCCATTGACGGAAATAATCTGACCGGTAATGTAAGAAGCGCTGTCTGAAGAGAGGAATGCGACGCATTCCGCAATGTCCGAAGCCGTGCCGAAGCGCTTAAGCGGAATCGTATCCATATAAGCTTTCTTGACATCTTCAGGCAGAACATCCGTCATTTTCGACTGAATAAAACCGGGCGCCACCGCATTGCAGCGGATGGCTCTCGAGCCGAGCTCTTTAGACGTTGTTTTCGTAAGTGCGATAACGCCGCCCTTCGAAGCCGTGTAGTTGGCCTGCCCGGCATTACCCATAATGCCCACGACGGACGCGATATTGATAATCGCGCCGCCCGAGGGATTTCCATCGGCCGATTTGTTTTTCATCATCGGGCGCGAGACGGCTCTTGTGAAGAGGAACGTGCCCTTGAGATTTACATCTATGACCTGATCCCAATCCTCGTCGCTCATGCGCATCAAAAGACCGTCTTTCGTGATACCGGCGTTATTCACCATGATATCTACGCGGCCAAGCTTTTCAATAACCTCTTTAACGCAAGCGTCGACTTCTGCGGAAACGGCGACATTGACACCAAGGGCAATCGCCTTGACGCCCTTCTCTTCAATCGCCTTTACCGTCTCTTCGCACCATTCGGCTTTAAGGTCGACTACGGCCACATCGGCTCCGTCTGAAGCAAGCTTCTTGGCAATCTCCGCTCCAATGCCGCGGGCAGCACCGGTTACGATAGCGACTTTTCCATTCAACTTTGACATAGCAACTCCTTTTTTAAGCGATCAGTTAAGCTGAGATGCAGTCGCTTCGAGCGACGGCAGATCCGCGACATTGAGCGTCGCAAGCGCAGGGTCGATTTTCTTGATGAGGCCGGAAAGAACTTTCCCAGGGCCAAACTCTACAAACGTATCTACGCCGAGAGCTTTCGCCTCTTCAATATCGGCGGCCCAATTGGTCGTGCCCGTGACCTGCTCAAGCATCATCGCCTTGATCTCACCGGGATCTGACGAATGGGGTTTGGCGGTAATGTTCGAGAGCACCGGAATCTTCGGCGCGTTGAACGTAACCGTATCAAGAACCGCCGCCAGTTTCTCACGCGCGGGAGCCATATACTTTGAATGGAACGCACCCGCCGTAGCCAAAGGAAGCGCGCGCTTGATTCCGAGTTCCTTGGCTATGACGGAAGCGGAGGCGATTTCTTCCTTAGAGCCTGAAAGAACCTGCTGCGCGGCTGAATTTATGTTGGCTACAGTGCAGAGCGATTTTGCACAAAGTTCGGAAAGCTGCTCGGCGCTCGCCCCCACAATCGCAATCATGCCCGAGGGCACCAGTTCGCAGGCCTCCTGCATGAATCTGCCGCGAGCTTCAAGAACTTTGAGCGTCGACTCAAAATCAAGAACGCCAGCTGCAGCGAGCGCTCCCCATTCGCCGAGAGAAAGACCCGCCGCCGCAGAAAATTCAACGCCCGTCTTTTTCTTAAGCGCCGTATAAGCCGCCCAGGATGTTACAAATATCGCAGGCTGGCAGATATTGGACTTCGTAAGCTCCTCAGCAGGACCTTCAAAGCAAACCTTTTTCAAGTCAAAACCAAGCACATCGTTGGCCTTGTCGAAGAAGGTCGCGATTTCAGGATCCGCCTCGGCGAAATCCTTACCCATGCCAGGAATTTGCGCCCCTTGGCCGGCGAATATACAACACTTGCTCATAAACTTAATTATACCATATTTGATTGTTAACGAAGCTCGGTGATAGCCGCCGCCACGTTGGCGAACAGGTCAGCGAGACGGTTTTTGGGAATTGTTGAAAACGCAAGACGTATCAGCCCCGAAAGAACGATAGTACCCGTAGAATACTTCTCAATAAGTCTCTTTCGCACATCTTCGGCTTCTACGCCTTTAGGCTTTACGCACATGAAATACCCGGAATTGAAAGGCATCACCTCAAAGGCCTGGGCATATTCAGGGTGAGAAGCGAGAATAGAACGAATCTCGTCATAACGCGATTTAAGAACATCGTACTTCTGCTTCTTCTGCTCAAGATAAGCCTCTTCATCCTCATAAGCCTTAAGAGCCATCGCCTGGCCGATGGAGCTTACGTTGGAAATCGCACTTCTGACATTGCCGGCCGCCTTCGCCTCAAGAGCCTTAAGCTGCTCGTCATTCGCGCCCTTAAAGGCAAATGTCATAAATCCGACGCGAAGACCCCAGACATAATCCTCTTTCGTTGTTCCGTCAAGTTTAATCGCAAGGACGTTCTCTGAAAGATCAGCAAATTCTGCAAAAAGCGACTCCCCGTGAACGCCGTCTTCGTAAACGAGCCCGAAATAAGCGTCATCAAGAACCACAACTATCTTCTTGCCCGCGTCAGCGGCTTCTTTGACGGCTTCAACAATCATGAGCGCGTCCTCATTCGTAGCCGTATAGCCGGTCGGGTTGTTCGGAAAATTCAAGATGAGAATCTTCTTGGCGCCTTCTGAAAGAAGAGCCTCTTTCATTGAACTTACGTCAAAGTGTCCGTCCGAGAAAGTGTTGAAAAGCTGAAGCTTTGAACCCACCGCCTCCTCAAAGATAAGAGCGTAGTTATCCCAAAAAAGATCGGGCGCTACAACGGTATCTTCGCTGTCGGCGAAAAGTTCAGCCGTAACGCGAAGGCCATGCGTAAGAGCGTTTGTAACAACGGGACTCGAAAATTTCTTATCTGCAAGCGAAGGATTTTTCTTCACCTGCATTTCTTTCCAGCGCGCACGCAAGGCGGGATTTCCGAAACTGCCGGCATAAAGGAACGCTTTGCTGTCGAGCGTTGTCGTGTCGGCGAAACATTTCATAACCAAAGGAGAGCCATCCTCTTCAAACGCCATTCCTATTGTCGCGTTTATGTCACAGAGCTTCGCTTCTGCGCCCTGTCCGAGGATCCCACCATAGGGAAAATACATTCTTTTGCCTGCTTTGGACAAGAAATCCGCAGCAAAACCGAGATTTTCGTTAAGTTTTAAAGCTAATTCGTTCATAGTGAAAATACATTATACCAAAATTCTGAAAATTATGATATAATATGCGCAAACGCCGGGTTGGCACAGTGGCGACTGCGCCTCATTTGTAATGAGGAATTACCAGGGGTTCGAGTCCCTTACCCGGCTCCATTTTTTTATACGGAGAAAACCGATGAGTGAGATTATCTCGACCGACAAGGCTCCCGCTGCTCTTGGCCCATACAGCCAGGCAATCAAATTAGACTCCCTTCTTTTCTGTTCAGGTCAAATTCCGATCAATCCTGCTACTGGCGCTATTGAAGCTGTAACGATCGAAGAGCAGACGCGTCAAGTGATTTCCAATCTTGAAAATGTCCTCAAAGCCGCAGGATTAACACTTTCCAATGTGGTGAAAACCACAGTGTTCATCAAGGACATGAACGATTTCGCTTCTCTAAATAGCGTTTATGCCGAAATGTTCGGCGAAACAAAGCCGGCCCGCAGCTGTGTTGAAGTTGCCCGTCTGCCAAAGGATGTAAAAGTCGAAATCGAAGCTATTGCCGCGCTCTGATGCGCGCGACGATTCGCGTAGCGCCGAGATTCTTCAGCCCCAACGCGAGCAGAAACTTTCCAATCGGATGACGCGACTCCGCTCGCGTCTCGAGTATTTCAATACCCTCTTTGTCGCAAAGACGACGGAAATCCTTCAGCGTTATGCAATGAATATTCGGCGTATCGTACCACTCGAACGGCAGAGCTTTTGAAATGGGAAGTCTGCCGGCAAACATCAGCGTAAGTCTGATGCGGTAAGCCGCAAAATTGGGAAATGTCACAATCGCCTCGTTCGCTATGCGAAGAGCTTCTTTCAAAAGCCCGCGAGGGTTTTTCACCTCTTGAAGCGTGTCTGAAACGATGGCGGTATCATAATAGGCGTCAGGTATATAGGTAAGCCCCTCGTCGGCATCTTCCCAATAAACGTTGTTTCCGTCCGCAAGAGCCTCCTCGAATTTTTCGACATCAATCTCGACTCCATCGCCCTTCACGCCTTTTTCTTTTCTGAGAACATTTAGAAGCGTTCCATCCCCGCAGCCGATATCAATTACGCGGGCGTCTTTTTTAACCATCTTCGAAATCTTCGAATAGAGTCTCTGCTGCCACTTCATCACCTTTACTTCGCGCTTGCCGAGGAAACCTCCGACCAGTTTCGAGAGATCTTGTATATGAGTGAGAAACGCATCATGGCCGGTACCGACATCGAGATGGCAATACGACACATCCTTGCCCGCTCGCAATAAAGAGGCGACTATATCGCGGCTCTGCCACTCGGAAAAAAGAACGTCACCCGAGAACGACACCACGAGACATTTCGCTTTCACGCGCTTGCAGGCCTCATCCAATGAACCGTAACGCTCGCCCGCATCAAAAAGATCCATCGAGCGGGTGATGTGAAGGTAGCTGTTCGCATCAAAACGGTTAATGAACTTCTCCGCCTGATAATTCAGATAGCTTTCAATCTGAAAGTATGTTTTAAAAAGACTGTCACGCCTGCGCCTATCCTGTTCGGGAGCCTCAACAAATTCGCGCTGAAGCCTTCTCTGGAATTTCGACTGAAGATGCTCGCGGGAAAGATATGTTATATGCGCAAGTTGACGCGCTCCGGCAAGACCGTTCTTCGGCCCCTTTCCGTCGCCGATTTTGTAATAATCTCCGCCGTTCCATGCCGGATCTTCGGTAATGGCATTTCTTCCAACGACATCAAAAGCCAGAGCCTGAGTATTGAGCGAAGCGGATGTGGCGATAAGAGCGGCCTTCTCCATTTCGTCGGGGTGACGGGTTATCCAATCCATAACCTGCATGCCGCCAAAACTGCCGCCTATTAGCGCGGCCAATTTCGTAACGCCGAGATCGCGCAGAAGCATGCGGTATACATCGACCGCATCCGAAAAACCGTACTGCGGAAAGCTGCTTCCGTAAGGTTCACCAGTTTCTGGATTTATCGAGCCAGGACCTGTAGTTCCGCTACACCCGCCCAACACATTGGCACAGATGACATGAAACTTATCGGTATCAATGGCGCGAGAGCTTCCGACCATCCCTTCCCACCAGCCGCTGGGCTTTTCTTCATCCTTCTTAATGCCGGCGACATGGGCATCCCCAGTTAACGCATGACAGATGAAAATTACATTATCATCTTTCTTCGGCGCGCCGAACTCTTCATACGCCACTTCTATTTCGTGCAAAACGCCGCCCGTCTCAAGCTTGAACCCGCCTTCCGGGAGCTTGAGTTTCAGGAATTTCTTTTCTACTATACCGACACCTTCGTACATACGCGGATATTATATCATATCTTCGTAACAACTCTCTACAGCAGTTGCACAGGCGACTAATCGCTTACACGGCGCTCTATATTTCATATTGAAAATACTCTGCGATATGGTCTATAATATTGGGCGAAAATTCAATAAGCCACCATGCAGTCACCAGCAGACATCATAATAGCCGAAGACGAGCGAATCGTAAGATTAGCGCTGACGGATTTGTTTACAAAGGCCAACTATGATGTTCGCAGCGCGAGAGATGCTAAGATGGCGCTTGAACTGTATCGCCAAAAGAAGCCGGATATCATCATCCTTGATGTCATGATGCCGAAGAAAGACGGCTTTTCACTCTGCGAAGAAATAAGACGTATCGACCACGACACACCCATAGTTTTTCTAACGCAGCTTGCGGGAGAGGAAAACGAACTCAAAGGTCTTGAATCGGGAGCCGACTGCTATATACCCAAAACAGTTTCAAACGAGATTCTTCTTGCGCGGGTAAAGGCTCTCTTGAGAAAAAAGACGATGTCATCGCCAGATAAATTTAAATTCGGGTCATGGGAGATCAACAAAGACTCAAAAACAATGACATCCGAAAAAGAATCACGCGCCGTAATACTCAGCCAGCGGGAAGCGAATCTGCTGGAATTTTTCTCTGAAAATCCCGGCCAAGTTTTTTCGAGAGATTTTCTTTTTTCGAAATTCTGGTCTGACGACTATGACGGCTCAGACAACTCTCTTACCATGGCGATAATGCGCCTTAGAGAAAAACTCGGCGCGGACGGAGCAAAAATAACAACCGTCCGCGCTTGTGGTTATACGTACGAGCCCGAGAAGCCGATGTAAGAATCAGCGGACTTCTTCGAGCACGTGAAACGTCGATGCGCTACGCATACCGCTTACCGTCGGAGCGAACTCTTTCATGTGCGGCGCGTTGATGTGAGCTTTCAAATCTTCAATGGAATCCCACTTTTCAACCATCCAGAAAGTACGCTCGCCAAAACGCATCGGCGCAGACCAATCCGTCTTGGCATCTTCAAGAAGCGTATAAAGCCTACACCCCTTCTCCGCATGAACCTTAGGAATCACGCCTAAGGTTTTAGCCTTGTAATCGGCGATATCGGCGTCCGACTTAAGATCGAAACGGCAAAGCACATACACGCCGCCGTCTTTTTTCTCACAGTTGCTTTTATTGTTCAAACTGCAAGCCTTAAGGGCCACTTTCGTGCGTTCGAGCTCTCCCCTCAACGAGAAAACCATTGAAGCGAGAGTGCCGACGACGATAACCGTCACTACCGTTCTGAACCAGACAAGAATGTTGCGCTTCATCATATCGCCCTCGCCTTTTCGTAAACGTTTTCAGCCGTAAAACCGTATTCTTTCGCAAGAACCTTATACGGAGCCGAAGCGCCGAAATCATCCTTGGTAACAAACACGGTCTTCTTGTGATCGAGTCTGAAGCGATCCCAACCAAAGCGGCTGGCGGCCTCAACAATTACTCGACGGGTCATATACTCAGGCACAATCGACTCGCGATAAGCGCAGCTCTGCGCGAGGAAAAGCCCCTGTGAAGGCATAGAGACGACTCTTACGGATCTGCGCTCGACATCCCAGAGTTTCTTCGCCGCCTCAATCGCTATAGACACTTCGCTGCCGCTGGCGATGAACAATGTCGTGTTTTCATCCTGACGGCCAGCCTGCCAGATTATATACCCGCCGCGGGAAACGCCTTCGTACGTTACGTCGGAGAGAACCGGCACATCCTGACGCGTAGTCAAAAGACATGACGGACCTGACAAGTTAAGAAGCATAGCTACCCAGGCATACGCCGTTTCATTGGCATCGGCAGGTCTAAACAAGGCCAAACCAGGAATAGTGCGCATCGCCGCGAGCTGCTCAATCGGCTCGTGCGTGGGTCCATCTTCACCCACATAGAAGCTGTCATGCGAAAAGATGTGTATCGACGGCACTTTCATCAATGCGGCCAAACGGATCGCAGGGCGACAGTAATCGCTGAACACAAAGAACGTCGCGCCGTAACCGCGCCATGAGCCGAAAGCGGAAATGCCGTTAACTATCGCTGTCATCGCGATCTCGCGGATGCCGAAATGGATGTTGCGGCCAGAGAAATCGCCGGCGACGATGTCGCCCGCGCCCTTGAGAATCGTCTTGTTTGAAGGTCCGAGGTCGGCTGAGCCGCCGATCAATTCCGGAGCAAGCGACGAAAGAGCGTTCATCACTTCGCCGCAAGCGGAGCGCGTTGCGATATTTTTCGAGGAATCAAACTTTGGTAAAGAAGCAAGAAGCTCTTCTTTTGTAGCCACCTTGGGCACAGCAGCGCCGGAGGCTTTCGCTTCGCGCTTAGCACGATTGGCCAAACGATGCTGCTGGGCGCTACGCTGAGAGAAAAGCGCATAAACCTCTTGCGGAACGTAGAAAAGTTTTTCAGGATCAAACCCAAAGCCCTGTTTTACAAGAGCTGTTTCAGCCTTGCCAAGAGGCGCGCCGTGGCAATCGGCATTATCATGCTTATTGGGAGAACCAAAACCGATATGCGTTGAAGCGATAATTATTACGCTCTGACCTTCAACGCGCAGAGCCTTGCGGTAGGCGCGATCAATGGAAGCGTAATCATGACCATCGCACTCAAGAACCTTCCAGCCATAAGAGGCAAAACGCTTGGCTGTATCGTCGGCCATCGAAAGAGACGTGGAGCCCTCGATCGTGATGCGGTTGGAGTCATAAACGAGAATGAGGTTATCAACCTTCATCGCGCCGGCCCAGCTGCACGCTTCGTGAGAAATGCCCTCTTGAAGATCGCCGTCACCGCAGAAAACCCATGTGCGGTTATTAAGAGCGGACTTCTTGGCCGCAAGCGCAAGACCGATGCCCATAGCGATACCCTGGCCGAGAGGACCAGTCGTCACCTCAACTCCGGGCATCAGGCCGCGCTCAGGGTGACCAGCGCAACGGCTCTGAAACTGACGGAAAGACTGAAGTTCTTCCATCGACAAATCGCCAACGCCCGCCAAGTGAAAGAGCGCGTAAACCAAAGAGCTGGCATGACCGCCAGAAAAAACAAGACGATCGCGCCCGGCCCAAGAAGGATCTTTAGGGTCAATATTAAGATACTTGAGCCACAATACGCTAGCCAGATCAGCCATACCCATAGCTGCGCCAGGGTGTCCGGAATTGGCCTTATCAATCATATCCGAGCAAAGGCATCGAATCGTATTAGCGGCAAGAGTAAATTGTTCGTTTGTAATTTTCATGGTTCACATATTATATCATATTTATGCGCGAAAAGGTAATCGGTTAGTCGAATGTGCGGACTAACGCCGCCCATCCGACTAAGGTGTTTGGCTGTGTAGGCTTCCAATTGCTTTAACACGGCAGTTTCGTATGCCATTTAATCAAAAAAAAGAAATAAAAAAAGAGTTTTGTGCTTGACATTATGCATAGGATATGATATGCTATACACATGAAACAAAATGATGAAATATTAGGCAGCCAAGAGATTGATTTTCTCAAATCAATTACTGGCTTGTTTCCTGTTGCGCGTGGCGCACTCTCTCTCGTCAACAAGCGTTGCACAAGTAAGTACTGCAAAACTTGTAAGTCGGGTAAAGGCCACCCGACATGGATATTTGCCTATCGCAAGGATGGCGTAGGTAAATGTATGCATGTGCAACCTCGTCATGTTGAGATTGTTCGTCAAGCAATTGAAAATGGACGCAAGATAGAAACTCTGCTCTTAGACGAGGG
>JAEIGA010014637.1_pt1 | contig 11937 bp, 13 predicted proteins | sample 9270691 | NCBI WGS metagenome assembly JAEIGA01 (sample SAMN17057246, study PRJNA624740) | gut metagenome | biome: biome; isolation source: fecal sample | host: Bos grunniens | place: China: Xizang | collected 2019
GGATTCTATGGTAGTGATACTATGGATGAACAATTAGCACTTCATAATTTAATTGGTTTAAATGATGATGACTTTGCTAAGATGAGAAAAGTAGAAGATGAAATAATCGCAGATAGAAAAAAATACTTTGAAGCAAAATCTAAAAAATTCGAAGAATTTTTAGCAGGAAGAACAATCAGAGAAGCGGTTTTAGAATTAGAAAATAAAAACATTGAATTAAGTAAAGATAATGTTATTGAAATGAGAATTTCAAATAAATTAGATTCAGAAACTGAACTTAAAGGGAAAGTTAAAAACTTACCAGAAAATAAAATTCCAATTGTTATTGCAGGTGGAAGTTTTAATGCTAAAAATAGAGAAACAGTTTTAGATGAAACAGGAAAAAATGCTATTAAAAAATTAATCGAAACATTAAATGATGAAAAAGTATACTTCGTAGTAGGACACAAAATGAGAGGATATGAAAAAGCAATCTTAGATGCATCAAAAGAATTAAATAAAAAATTCGAAATCAATGCAATTGTTCCAAAAGAAGTATCAGCAGAAGAAGTAGATGAACTTTTAAAACAAGATATCAATGGTATTCGTATTTCAACAGAAAGAGAAGAAATGGGTATCTATAAAAGCTTCAACTATGAAATATTTGAAAGAAGAAATTCTATAGTAGTTGCATTTGATGGAAACTCACCAGTATCAAACTTAGTTCAAGAAGCTAAGAATGGTAAAGGTAAAGCAAAAATCTATGTTAACTCAGAAGTAGAAGCTTTAAAAGATAAAGCTAATTCATTAGATGGATATGTTAAAAAATTCAAAATCAATGATGATTTAGCAGAAGCTATATTAAAAGATCATCCAGAAATTGGAATGTAATAAGATTTTTTATAAGAGTCATATGAAAATATGGCTCTTATTTTATATTTTCTTTAAATTGTTTACATTTATGTAACATATATTGAAATGCTTGAACTCTATTGGTAAAATGTAACATAAGAGGTACAAAAGCATGAATTCGAATGAAATAAACGTAGTAAGTGAAAATGGTAAAGAGACAAATGAAAATACAATGAAAAATTTGTATTTTAAAGTTCATGATGTTATTAAAGATGCTAAAATGCAAAAATATGCAGTTGATAGCTGTAATATTCATGCAGAAGGAATAACATTTTTAGGTCATTTTACTGGAAGAAATACACTTCAACTTGAAAGAATTAAAAACGTTAAATTAAAAATTGAGTTATTACAATCTAAAAAAGTAAAACCTCAATCAGAGTATGATACAAAAGATATGCTTGCAGATATTTATGCTTGTGCAATCTCAGATTTAGGTGGTAACTTTACACATGCAATGAGAACAACATATGATGAAATTAAATCAAAATATGGACATGAAGATATATCTGATGAGAAGATGTATGAACTTGCAGCGAATAAAGTTACACAAGGTCAATCATATTTACCAGTAATACATAAAGAGAGATCTTTAGGTGCTATTTTTGGTGATACAAGAACACAAATCGAATATTTTAGATTAGAAAATAGAAAGTTAGAAAATGAAATTATTCTAGAACGTGGAAAGAGCCAATTTGGAACATTTGATTATGTTGGTAAAAAAGCAGGAATAATTATACCAACAAACGTTAAAAATGCTAAAAAAGCCTTGACAAAGTAAAAAAATGGTTGTATACTAATTTAGTAACTTTACGGAATAAATTTTATTTTGACATATATATAAAAGTCACTAAAGGAGGGATTTTAAGATGGCACAACCAAAAAGAAGATGGTCAAAAGCTAGAACAGGATTAAAAAGATCAACATGGAAATTAGAAGAAGAAAACGTTTCAACATGTTCAAATTGCCACCAACCAGTAAGACCACATACAGTATGTTCAAACTGTGGTTACTATGATGGAAAAGAAGTAATTGCAAAAAAAGCAAGTAAATAATTTATTATGAAAAACGTCTTTGTAAAAAGACGTTTTTTTGTTTGTCTAAATGTTGACAATAATTAAAAAACTATATAAGATAGATACGGTTCAAAATGTAAGCGATATGTGATTCAATGTGAACGAGGTGATGTGAATGAATATTTTGTTACCTAAACCGCCATTTGTGTTTAACAATGGTGCAGCTGTCGTTGAAGGCAACTTGCTATACATTTATAGGCCAGTAGATTTTAGAGAGCTTATGTACGCTCTCACGAACGCGATTTACGATGAAGGACGGATCTGCTACTATTGTGGAGCAGAGATAACAGAGAAGCAGCGTACAATGGATCATAAATATCCTCAAGATTTCGGAGGTCCTACGATTACTGACAACTTGGTACCTACATGTAAAAAATGTAATACCACTAAAGGTAATCTGATGGAAGATGAATTTAAGGAGTTTATGAAGATCGAAAATGCTGAAGCTGCAAAAGCATATCGAGTCGCAAAGGAAAGAGGTCACAGGAAGATTCATACAGGAAAAGTAAGTGTTATTCCTGAAGAATGGATCTGCCCCAAAGATTATCCTTTGAATGAAATCGAGATGCGAATGCAAGTAACAGTTCCTCTTGGTAGAGGATATGATCACGTTTCAAGACGTTTCCAAAAGTACAATAGCATCTTAAAACCCGTAATCGTAAGCACGAACAAAAAACTACTGGATGGTTTCAATGTGTGCTTGTTTGCCAAGGTGCATAATCAATGGAATAGAGTGAATATCATAAAGCTCGACAACGTCATTGTTATGTACTAACCAAAGGAAAAGCCCCTTTACTGATGCTTCATAGAAGCTAGGAATAAGTGGGCTTTTTTCTATTGATTAAAAAAATTAATAATGATATAATCTTTTTTGGAATTTAAGGAGTTTTATATGGAAGATAATAAAAGAATAGATAAGATTAATTATTATTTAGATATAGCTGAAACTGTTGCATCTAGAGCAACATGTTTAAGAAAGAAATATGGTACAGTTATTGTAAAAGATGATGAAATAATTTCTACAGGATATTGTGGTGCACCACGTGGAAGAAAGAACTGTTGTGATTTAGGATATTGTACTAAAAAACAATTATTACCTAATCAAAGACATGGTGGATATGATGCTTGTAGATCAGTACATAGTGAGCAAAATGCAATAATTAGTGTATCAAGACAAGAGATGCTTGGAACAACTTTATATTTAGTTGGTTATAGAACAGAAAACCATGATTATGAAGAAGGTGCAGCACCTTGTTTAATGTGTAGAAAATTAATAATTAACGCAGGAATAGATAAAGTGATTGTAAGAGAGAATAAAGAGTCTTTTAAAACATTTATGGTTCAAGAATGGATAGATAATGATGAATTATTAAATGGACAATTACAATATTAAAAAAGAGGTAATGAAAATTGAAAGAAAAGATTATTGCTCATAGAAGTATAATAGATATTTTAATAGTAATATTAATTAGTACATTTTTATGCTTACCGCTTATTGGTAATGTGGATGTATATAAAGATGATGGAATTCAACATATAGCAAGAGCATTTGGAACAAGTTTAGAGATGAAAGAATCTTTGTTTCCAAATATAATTTCTAATTTTGCTAATGGATTTGGATATTCATGGAATTTGTTTTATGGAGCGCTTACAACATATGCGATTACATTTATAAGTATGCTTACAGGAAGTTTTGTTAATGCATATAAAGTATTTGTGTATATATGTTTATTACTTTCTGGAATAACAATGTATAAATTTGTTTATACAGTTGCTAAGAATAATAATGCAGCAATACTTGCTAGTGTTTTATATTTAACATTTCCATACCATTTAACAGATTTATACATAAGAAATGCTTTAGGAGAGTATGTATCATTTGTATTTATTCCTTTAGTGTTTTTAGGGATTTATAATTTATTTTATACAGAAAATAAGAAGAGTCCTTATCTTGTAATTGGTGCAGCAGGATTAATATTTACACATAATATTTCAACAGTGTTAGTAGCATTCTTTTCAATGCTATTCTTTGCAATGAATGTTACTAAATTAGAAGATAAAAAAACAAGAAACGCATTTATATTTAATGTTGTTTTTATAGTATTAATTACATCAATGTATTGGGTTCCTTTAATGGAAACAATGTTATTTGGTGATTATCAAGTATATGAAGATGGAATGATGTCTACTAAAGAATCATTCTTAGATGCAAGACTTGATTTAACTCAATTATTTGTAACAAAAAATGATGGTTCTTTTGTATTTGAATTAGGTCCTCATTTTATGATACTTTTAGCAGTATCTTTAATGGGATTTAGAAAGATAATACCAGAACTTAAAGAATTACATATCTTTTGCGTAATATCAGCAATACTTGCAATTTTAATGTCAACAAAATTATTCCCATGGGGATTATTTCCAGAGGAAATATCTATAATTCAATTCCCTTGGAGAATGTTAATGATGGCAGGATTTTTCTTAAGTGTTGTTTGTGCATTAAATGCAGCAGTACTTATTAAGAATTTTAATGCAAAAGATGTTTTAGTAATTTCTTTAATTTCAATTGCATATATTTGTGCATTCGTTGGATATGTAACATATGATGATGGAATTAAAGATATTAATACATATACATTAGGAGTATTAACTGGAAAAGAATTTGAAGTAATTGCAGGAACTGCAAAATCAGAATATTTACCAGTTAAAGCTTATGATAATAGATTTTATTTAGCTTCAAGAGATAATGATGTATTTACTTTAGAAGGTAAAGCTGTAATAGAACATGTAAAGAAAAATGGAACTAATTTATCAGCTAAAATAGAAACATTTGATGCTGAGTATACATTATTTGAGCTTCCATATTTATATTATCCTGGATATACTGTTAGATTCGATGGTACAATATTAGATTATGTTGAAACTGAAAATGGATTTATTGGAATTTTCATTCAACCAAATGATAAAGGAACATTAGAAGTAGAGTATACAGGAACAAAAGCAATGGGTATAAGTTTACTAATTTCAAGTCTTGCTTTTATTACTTTTGCAATTTATACAATAAAAAAAGAGAAAAAGCCTGAAATACTTGAAAAATAACGAAAAATGTTATATAATATGTAAACTGAAACGAAAAAGGAGAGAAAAGATGGCTAAACCAATAGTAGCAATAATTGGAAAACCAAATGTAGGTAAATCTAAATTTTTTAACTATGTTGTTGGACAACGTATTTCTATCGTTGAAGATACACCAGGTGTAACAAGAGATAGAGTATATGCAAATGCAACATGGAGAGATAGAGAATTTACATTAATAGATACTGCAGGTATTGAACCTGAATCTGATGATATAATTATTTCTCAAATGAGAGAACAAGCAAATATCGCTATAGGTGTTGCTGATGTTATATTATTTATAACAGACATTAAACAAGGTGTTACAGCAGCAGATATGGAAATAGCAATGATGCTAAAGAAATCAAATAAACCTATTATATTAGCTTGTAATAAATCAGATAACTATGGAGAACCACCAGCAGAATTATATGAATTTTATAATTTAGGTCTTGGAGATCCACATCCAGTATCAGCAGCTAACGCAATTGGTATTGGTGATCTTTTAGATGAAATATATAACAACTTACCACCTAAAGATGAAGAAGATTCTGACAGTGAAAGAATTAAAGTAGCAATTATCGGAAAACCAAATGTTGGTAAATCATCTTTAGTAAATAAAATTCTTGGTGAAGAAAGAAGTATAGTAAGTAATATAGCAGGAACAACAAGAGATGCTATAGACTCTGAATTTGAAAATGAATTTGGAAAATATACTTTTATCGATACAGCTGGAGTTAGAAGAAAATCAAAAGTTAATGAATCAATTGAGAAATTCAGTGTAATGAGAACATTATTTGCAATTGAAAGAGCTGACGTATGTTTAGTTTTAATAGATGCAACAGAAGGCGTTACAGATCAAGATGCTAAAATTCTTGGAGAAGCTCATGAGGCTGGAAAAGGAATTATAATTGTTGTTAACAAATGGGATGAAGTTGAAAAAGAAACAGGTACACTTGAAAGATATAAAAAAGAAGTTTATGAGCAAATTTCTTACGCATCATATGCACCAGTAATCTTTATTTCAGCTAAAACAGGACAAAGAGTTAACAAATTATTTGAAATGATAAATAATGTTGCTGAACAAAATGCAAAAAGAATTTCTACTTCAGTTATTAATGAAGTTATTAATGAAGCAATTGCAGTTGTTCAACCACCAACTGATAAAGGAAAAAGATTAAAAATAATGTATGGTACACAAGCTTGTGCTAAACCACCAACATTTGTTATTTTTGTAAATAATAAAGAATTATTCCATTTCTCTTATCAAAGATATTTAATAAATTGTTTTAGAAACAACTTTGGATTAGAAGGAACACCAGTTAGATTAATCGTAAGAGAAAAAGGTGAAGAAAATTAGTAAAAAATGCCTGATTGATTTTATTTCAATCAGGTTTTTTGTTTTTTGAAATCTATGTAAATTATCAACAAATTGTTGACTATTAAGCCATTTTATAATATTATAGGCTTAGAGTTTTTATACAAAAAACGCACTTAGTTTAAGGAGGAAAATTACATATGGCAGCATACATAATTATCGCTTTAATTGCATATGCAATAGGAAGTGTAAATTTTTCTGTTATTATTAGTAAAAAAATGGCAGGATTTGATGTAAGAACAAAAGGAAGCGGAAACGCAGGTTCAACTAACGTATTAAGAACTGTTGGTAAAAAAGCAGCTATTATTACATTAGTTTGTGATATTTTAAAAGGTGTTGTAGCTATTTTAGTAGCATTACTAATTGGTTTATTTGCTAAAGAAGCTAGTAAAGCAATATTAGTAGAAGTTGCAGCTTTAGCTGTAGTACTTGGACATACTTTCCCAGTATTTTTTGGGTTTAAAGGTGGAAAAGGTGTTGCTACAAGTTTAGGAATAATTCTATTAGTTAACTGGAAAATAGGATTAATTTGTTTAGTATTTGCGTTAACACTTATGGCATTAACAAGAATGGTATCACTTGGATCTATTTCTGCATCAGTTTTATTCGCTGTTTTAACAATGTTTATAACAGATTCTTATGTAGCAGGAATTGAACATGATTTCTCATTTGTAGTATTTGGAATCTTACTTGCTGCTTTTGTTATATTTAATCACAGAAGCAATTTAAAAAGAATTTTAAATGGAACAGAGAACAAATTAAATTTCAGCAAGAAAAAAGAAGAAAAAACAGAAAATGCTGAAGAAGCAAAAAAAGAAGAAGTTAAAGAAGAAGTTAAAGAAGAAGTAAAAGAAGAAAAAAAGGAAGAAGTTAAATAAAAATAATTTCAACAAAGAAACTTACGAAAAAGGAGAATATTGAATGAAGAAAATTGCAATAATAGGAAGTGGAAGTTGGGGAGCAGCTTTAGGAATATATTTAGCTAATAATGGTAATAAAGTAAGCTTATGGTCTTTTAATGAAGATGAAATGAATTCTATAAATAATGATAGAAAATGTATCTTTTTACCAAAAGCAGTAGTTCCAGAAGGTGTTGTTTGTTCAACAAACTTTGAAGAAGTTTTAGATGGAGCTGAAATTATATTACACGTTACACCATCAAAATTTGTTAGAAATACTATTAGACAATATAAAGAATTTGTAAAAGAAAATCAATACTTAGTTATGTGTTCAAAAGGATTTGAAGCAGACACTAATTTAACATTAGATGAAGTTATGAAAGAAGAATTACCAAACATTAAATGTGGTATACTTTCAGGACCAAGTCACGCTGAAGAAGTATCACTTGATATTCCAACTGCATTAGTAGTTGCTTCAGAAAGTGATGAATTAAAAAATGCTGTTGTAGAAGTATTTAAAAGTACAAAAATGAGACTTTATACATCAAAAGATGTTAGAGGAGTTGAATTAGGTGCTGCACTTAAAAATATAATTGCATTTTGTGCTGGTGTATCAGTAGGATTAGAATTAGGAGATAATACTTTTGCAGCTTTAGCTACAAGAGGTTTAGTAGAAATCGCAAGACTAGGAACAGCTATGGGTGGAAATGAAAAAACATTCTATGGTTTAACAGGACTTGGAGATTTAATAGTAACATGTGGAAGTCAACACAGTAGAAATAGAAGAGCTGGTGTTATGATTGGTAAAGGTCATACAATTGAAGAAGCTAGAAAAGAAATTGGAATGACAATCGAATCAATTGATAACATTGATGTAGCTTATGCACTTGCTAAAAAATATAATGTTGAAATGCCGATAGTAAATGCGGTATATGACGTATTATATAATGGATTAGATCCAAAAACAGCAGTTGATAATTTAATGACAAGAAGCTTAAAAGAAGAATAAAAAAGGGGGAAATTTAAAATGAATAACTTTTTTGACAGATTAGGTAAAAAAGCAAATGAGGCTTACCAAGCAACAAAAGAAAAAACTGTAAATTTAACAGAGGAAATCAAAATCAAAACAAAAATTAATGAAAAAAATGACAAAATTGAAGAAATATATGCTGAAATCGGAAAATTCGTTTATACAGAATTAAAAGATGGAAGAGATGCAGATAGAAATGTAGTTACAGAAAAATGTAATGCAATTTCTACATTAAATGATGAACTTGAAAAATTAAGAGCTGATCTTTTAGCATTAAAAAATATTAAAAAATGTGTAAAATGCGGAAAAGAAATGGAATTAAATTCAGAATTTTGCTCAAACTGCGGAGAAAGACAACCAAAAGTTGAACCAAAAGTAGAAGTGAAAAATGAAGAACCAGCTAATGCACAAGATGCAAATGTAATTGAAATCAACAATGTTGATGAAAATAACAATGGTGAAAATCAAATGTAAGAATAGGAATAAAACATGAAATTAGTAGTACAAAGAGTATTAAATGCACACGTTGACGTTGATGGTAAAACTGTAGGAAAAATTGATAAAGGTTTTATGGTTTTATGTGGTATTACTCATGAAGATACAGAAAAAGAAGCAGATCTTTTAGCTAGAAAACTATGCAACTTAAGAGTATTTGAAGATGAAAATGGTAAAATGAATTTATCAATTAAAGATGTAGGTGGAGAGTTATTAATTATTTCTCAATTTACACTTTATGCAGACTCAATGAGTAGTGGTAATAGACCAAGCTTTATTGCAGCTGCAAGACCTGAAAAGGCAGAGCCATTATACGAATATTTTTTAGACAAATGTAGACAAGAAAACATTAAAGTTGAAAAAGGAATATTTGGTGCAGAGATGAAGGTAAGTTTAGTAAATGATGGACCAGTAACAATAATATTAGAAAAATAGTTTAATAAGGATATCGTTCATATAGATATTTAATTAAATCATTTATATTGTGTTCTGTTACACATATAAAAACGTTTTCATCTAAGCTTATCCAAAGATTAATTTCAAAGTTGTCTTTATTATCAATAAAACAACTAATGATGTTAATCATATCTATTGGATTATCAAATTCTTTTTGAAAATGTAAATTATAATCAAAATCAGTAAGATTCTTAGAATAGAAATGTTCTAAGAATCTTTTTATTTCGCCATCTTTTTCACTATAAAAATTTATATTAGGTCTCATATATACCTCACTTTAAATCATATTTTTAGTATATGAAAAATAAGCAAAAAAATACCCATATTTAAAAATATGGGTATAATAAATGTTAATTATCAAATTCAATTAATTTTTTAACTATTTGTACAGCGTTTGATGCAGCTCCTTTTCTAATATTGTCTGCAACACACCAGAAATTTATTCCTGATTCAACACTGAAATCTCTTCTAATTCTTCCAACAAATGATTCGTCATGACCTGATGCATTAATTGCCATAGGATATATGTTATTTGCTGAGTCGTTTTGAACAATAACTCCTTCTGTATTAGATAGAAGAGTAACTAATTCATTAAGATCAAATTCATTTTCAAATTCAACATTAATTGATTCACTGTGTGAATTGAAAACTGGAACTCTAACTGTTGTAGCTGTGATTTTTAAATTTGGTCTATTTAAAATTTTTCTAGTTTCGTTAATCATTTTTTCTTCTTCACGAGTATAACCATTTTCTAAGAATGTATCTATGTGAGGTAAACAGTTATTATAAATAGGGTGAGGGAACTTAATTGGTTCTTCACCGTTTTGACCACGTTCTAAATCAGTAACACCTTCATGACCAGCACCTGAAACTGCTTGATAAGTAGAGTAAACAATTCTTTTTATTGTATATTTACTATCTAATGCTTTTAATGGAATAACAGCTTGGATAGTAGAGCAATTTGGATTTGCTATAATTCCTTTATTGTTTTTAATTTCTTCTGGATTTACTTCAGGTACAACTAATGGTACTTCTGGATCCATTCTAAAAGCACTACTGTTATCTACAACGATACAACCTTTTGAAGCTGCGATAGGTGCAAATTTTTTAGATATATCTGATCCTGCAGAGAAAATCGCAAAATCATATTTTTCATCAAATGATGATTCTTTTAATTCTTTTACTAAGCATTGTTTTCCGTTAAAGAAAAATTCTGTTCCGGCAGATCTTCTTGAAGCGTAAAAATCAACTTGAGAGATAGGTAAGTCATATTCTTCTAAAATTTCAATTACTTTTCTACCAACTAGTCCAGTAGCTCCAACTACTGCTAATTTATAATTTTTCATGATAACCTCCTAAAGTTATGTGTTTATTATTATTGTATTCTTGGTAATATTAATTGTTCACCATTTTTATCTGTGCTTTCAAATAAATGGAAGTATAGTGTGTCGCTCATTGCTTCTATGAATGCACTATATGTTGAATATTCATCTAAAAAGAATGTTCTATAAGTTGTTCTTAATTCTTCTTCAGTGTAATAATCATATATATCAAATTCTTCTCTAGTAACTTGATTATAATCTCTGTTTGGTTCTTCTTTTTCAACTGTATTTTGATTATCTGGATCAGTACTTGGTATGTGAGTTATTGGTACACGTTTGTCTTCGTTTAATAGAGGACCAGTAGATTTACCAGACATATAATCATTAAATTTTCCAATTGTAGTCATAAATAAAATGCAGTATAGAATTATAACAAAAATAATTGCAAAGAATTTTTTGTTTTTACTAAACGTATCGAAAATGTTCATCATTTTTGTTGAAACATCTTCAGTTTTTTGATCTTTGTAATTTGAATTTGGTGTTTTTGAACGGTGATAATTAGTATATCTTTTATCAGCGTGATAATTAGCAAAATCGTTATAATTATATTCTCTACCAGGATTTGAATATTGGCTCTTATATTTAGAGTAGTAATCACTAGGTGGATTATCGTATTTTGGTGGTGTATAACTGTAATTATCACTTGATGAACTATAGTAACCGTAAGTAGGAGCAGGAGGGAACATTTCTAAATCATATTGTTTTCTTGCTTCTGGGTCAGATAGAACTTCATAAGCACCATTAATTTCTTTAGTTTTCTTTTCTGCATAAGCTTTATCACCTTGATATAAATCAGGGTGGTATTTTTTAATTAAATTCTTATAAGACGATTTAATTTCTTCTTGAGTAGAATCTTTTTTTACTCCAAGAATTTTGTAATAGTTTGTCATATTAAACTCCAATTAATTTTAATTGTTTTTTTGGTATTGTACATATAAATTGTTATAATATACTTTAAATTCTTCGAATGTATCGAATTCATCAGCGTAGTAGTTGTTATATATATGTTCTAATTGAGATTGTGAAATAAAATTATCTACTTCATAATAATCATCAGTAGAAGATGATGTATCATTATAGTCGTAATAATCATTATAGTCATAGTCGTTTGAATTATCTTGTGGATATCCATAATTGATGTCTTGAGTTGTGCTTTCATCATAGTAAGATTCTTGTTCTTTTTCTAATTGAAAGTTATCCCACATGTTGTTTAAAAGATCAC
>JAEIGA010014638.1_pt1 | contig 11936 bp, 5 predicted proteins | sample 9270691 | NCBI WGS metagenome assembly JAEIGA01 (sample SAMN17057246, study PRJNA624740) | gut metagenome | biome: biome; isolation source: fecal sample | host: Bos grunniens | place: China: Xizang | collected 2019
CTTCTTTGCCTTCAAGAAATCCTCATAGCTCATACGATAAAGATTCATATCTTTCGCATACACCACAGTTTTCTTGTCCGGTGAGATAGAAGCCCACATCAAACGCTTCGGCTCCTCTTCCTTGTCTTTCAAATGAGTAAGTTTGCGAGTCGGATAATCATACGAGAAGTAAAACACGTCTTTTTTAGCTCTACCTTTACCCTTCTTCTTGTCATCCTTCTTCGGCTTTGCATCACGAGAAGAAATCACCTCAAAAGTGAAAGTACGACCATCTTCCTTTGCCTTTAAGTTACGAATAGGCAACTGACGCGCCTCAAACGGATCCTGAACAATTTCAGTAAGTTGAGAAGCCATTTCTTCACGGTCAAAAAGCAAGCTCTTGCTACGGTTGTTCGGATTCACCACATACCAGAAAGTTCCTTCGCTGGTCTTGTACTGATACCAAAAGTTGTTTCCTTGTTGGAACCAATGTGGGTCTACAGTAGTCGAAAACAACATAGTTCCCAACTTTTCCTGCGTAAACTTCTCAGCCTGAAGATATTCAGGAAGTCTTTCTTGCGCCTTCATTGCAGTAGAGGTACCCAACAAACCCACTACGGCCAAGGCCATACACATTCTTTTCATCATTATACTATTGATTATTGTTTTCACGAAGCGCAAAAGTAGACAAAATATCACAACAAACAAAAAAAAGCGCTTATCGAAGCGCTCTTTTATCCATCTTTCCCACTCATAAACTCCAGCAATTTCCGATAAATTGGATCAAGAGACAATAATTCCGGCACACCAATCACTATCAAGCGCTTACGGGCACGAGTCAAAGCAACATTCAACTTACGGTCGATGAGCACTCCGTTTTCTTCCGTCAAATTAGGAAGAAACTTCAACTGGTGCCTAGAATTGACACAAAACGAATAGACGATAACATCTCTTTCACTTCCCTGATAGCGTTCCACTGTATCTACTGAAACATCCATCAACTGTGGAATCCCTTTTACCTGCAATTCTTTTTTAATCAAAGCTATTTGGCTTCGGTAGGGAGTAATGATTCCCAAAGTACGGTATGCATCAAACGTTTCTGGAGCTTCATTCCATATCCTTTCCGCAAAATCAGCCACCATTCGGGCCTCGTATCGGTTCGTCTTGCCTGACAGACTTTCCTTATCAGGAGAAGAAGGCATGAAAAGCATCGGACATTCTATTTGTTCCAATTGATGCGACAAACCGACTGGTTCCAGCTTTCCACCATAAAAAGCCCGATTAGGGAAAAGAGCCACATCTGGATGCATTCTTCCTTGCCTGCAAAGCATATCCAACACAGGAGAATCCTCCTCAGACAAATGCAACCGATACAAGCGTTCAAACAAGGAGTCTCTCAAATTACACAATCCAATATTTTGCAACTCCTCATCATACACCTCTGATTCCTCTTTACTTTGGAGTACCACAGCAGGAAGTTGTTTATGATCACCTATCAATACAAACTTACCCACAGAATTCCGCCCGTCTGGCGATTTAGCCATCAATAGCCACAATAATTGTGGTTCTAATATTTGGGTAGCCTCATCAATTATGGCTATATCAAAACGTTTCAGCTTGAATAATTCAGGTTTGGCAGAAATGGAAGCAACAGTACCGACATAAACCCTACATTCCGACAAACATTGACGAACCTCCTTTCTATTATGACAGGAGGCCAAAGCATTCTCTACCAAATGTCCCCGAAAGCGTTCATCACATGACAATTCGCTACCGATACGTATATAGTTCACTTCAGGAGTAATGGCACTCAAAGAAGAACAGATTTCGTCCACCGCCCGATTAGTATAAGCCAACAACAAGATCTGCATATTGGACTTTTCATAAAAGCTTTCCACCATTCTACGAAGAGCCTTTGACGTTTTTCCTGTTCCCGGAGGACCAACCAACAAAAAATAATCCTTCGCAGCCATTGCTTTTGTCGCCACCCGCTCAAAATCATCGATAAAATGGGATTTATTTGCAATGGTTTCATCATCAAACAATGGTTTTCTTCTACCAAGCAACAAATCTTTCCGTTCTTGATTAGCCTCCATAAAAGCCGAAAGCCCCATATACATGCAACGATACGCCGTATCCATGTAATCATGTTCTATCGCATAGTAACTATCAGATGAGAACACAGCCAGATTACGTTGGGAGGCACGCAAACGGACACATATTTCCGTTGCCGACAATCGTTCCACATTTCCTTTGATGACCAACTTATTGGCCACATTGTCTTCCGAACGCTTTCGTTCATAAAGTACGACTACATCTCCTACCCTAAAATTGGGCAGCGTCAACTCGTCAAAAACTGGGATCTGCAAAGTGATGGTAGGTTTATGTGCTTCAAAAGCCTTATTGTCAATTATACGTAAATCATAAAGAATCTCTCCTGCATCCTTCTTCTCTTCCAATGTATTTAGCCATAAAGAAGCAGTTCCATTCCGAATTTCACTTTCACGACTGCCCGATTTGGAAGTATATAATTCCTTGGTTATAAAATTATAAAGCGTATATAAGTAAACTTTCTCCAATGGTGACAATGAAAACAAGCGTTCTTGAAAACGAACAATCCCTGGCAACAAGTATTGTTCCCAGAAATATCCTCTTTTACCCTTTTCATTCAGTGTCTCCGGATTTATTTGCGCCAATAGAGTAGAAGTATAAGACGGATGATTATGCAATTGTACGCCATATTCCATTGCTACAATTCTATTTCTCAGCGCAATAATGCGGCGTACTTGTTTCCACGATGTCTGAGCTGGATAAAGCAACGGATAACGGGTATAAAACAAATAAGGCCGTTGCTTCCGATGGTCGACATTCATACTATATTCTAGTACGGCCATATAAAGCAGCATCTGTACCCGATTGTTTTCTTTGGGTTCCACCCTACCTCTCAGAGCATATTCATCGGCCTTTCCGGATTTCATTTCTATAAATCCGCTCATGTCACGCTGCATATAGTCCAAGCGTCCCTGAACGCCCAATGCCTCGCAAATATAAGACGGTTCCAAAACCGCATCCGATTTGTCCAAATCATATCCCGGTTCTTTGAATGTCTGTTGAATAGTTTTTCGAATATGGTCAAAATGCATTTGACAATCATTGAAAAACACCTTTTCTTTTTCTGGCTCCAATAAATCTTCGCAAGCTGCCAACTCAATGGGATACTGTCGGAAGGCCTTTTTCATGCAAGCAACATAATCCGGTTCCTCTACATCTGCATGAATCCACTCATCCAAAAACAAGTTGGCGATATTACCAAGTAATAAAGGCCGCGCATTATTTATCGGAACCAACCGATTCATGAAATAATTGGCAGGATGACTTCCATATTCCTTGTAACATTCAGCCAATGAACTGATATCTATTAAATAATCCGGTTCCAAGACAATAAAAGAAGGGGTGTAAGTACCGTCATTGTTAACTGCCACATCCAACAAATTCAATTGGGCATAACGCCAACATTCTTCAACACTCTCAGTAAATTCCTCATTGACACCGGGGACACGATAACGGACTTTCCAATTTTCCTCAGAGACTTCGTCGACTGGGGTAACATACAAAAAAGCATCATCCGCATACTCAAAACTAACCCTCACCCGTCGGATTCTTTCAGTTTTCTCCCATTTCATCGAAGATAATGAACAATCAACCAAGAATAGTGAATCCAATTCTTGGGGAATAGGAGTATTAAACAAACGGCTATAAATACCAGCAACAGAACGCACATCACGCAAAAACTCTTCTTTGACAGGTTCCTTCCGATGATTCAACACATCATTGGAGGTTAAACGAAAAGTATGCAATGCATTCCTTGTCTTGGAATCTAATGACATAGAATTGGACAAATAATTGATTCTAGCGGCCAAATCGGTAGTTTGCAAAGCTGCTGAACTTACTTTCTCTCGGATAACCCGTTCGAAAGATTCGCGCAAGATTCGATAATCATGCAACGCACATGCTTCATTCTTACAAAGCGATAGTAATTCCTCGAATAGCTCCCTAATATCTTCCACCATTCACTCCGCCAATCAATCTTGAAAATATATTCTTTTCACACGATTCGATACGCTTGTCAAAATTTCGTATGGAATCGTCCCCAATATATCCGACAAAACCGTAACTGGCAATTCATCACCGAAGATTATAACTTTATCTCCCTCCTGGCAATCAATATCAGTCACATCAATCATGCAAACATCCATACAAATATTCCCTACATACGGTGCTTTCTGTCCATTGACCAAACAATAGGCATTCCCATTCCCCAAACGTCTGTTCAATCCATCCGCATATCCGATAGGTATAGAAGCAATACGGGAATCGCGATTCAAACGTCCTTTTCGGCTATATCCAACGGTTTCATCTTTAGGTACATCATGAATCTGAAGAATGGTCGTTTTAAGTGTACTAACATTATGAAGAATACAGTTAGTAAAAGGATCAACACCATAAAGTCCCAAGCCCAATCTCACCATGTCGAACTGTGCTCCTGGGTAACGTTCAATTCCTGCCGTATTGCAAATATGACGAAGTATCTTATGAGGAAAACTTTCTTGAAGTTGCAACGAAGCTTTCTCAAATATTTCGATCTGTTTTCTAGTAAACGAATCGAACTGGGTTCCATCACTACCCACCAAATGAGAAAACACAGATCTAGGAATAACCGAAGTCTGTCGTTTCAAACGGTTTACCAATTCCGGTATGTCAGAAGGCGCGAATCCCAAGCGGTGCATACCCGTATCCAATTTAATATGAATTGGGAAATTGGTTACTCCTTCTTTTTCTGCTGCCTTAATCAATTCGTTCAACAGATTGAAGCTATAGACCTCTGCCTCCAATTTATAGTCAAACATTGTTTTAAATGCCGACAGTTCCGGATTCATCACAATGATGGAACGAGTGATTCCCGCTTTTCGGAGTTCTGACCCCTCATCCGCTACGGCAACCGCCAAATAGTCTACACGACAATCCTGCAACGTTTTTGCAATCTCATACGAACCAGCTCCATAAGCAGAAGCTTTGACCATACAAACCATCTTCGTTTCAGGTTTCAGTTTGCTCCTATAATAATTCAAGTTATTAACTAAAGCGTTCAAATTTATTTCCAAGATAGTTTCGTGTACTTTCAATTCCAAACGATCGGATATGTCATCGAAATGAAAGGCCCTGGAACCTTTTATCAACACAACTTCATTCCTAAACTCTCCCACCAAATCAGAAGCGAGCAACTCTTCCGTTGTCTCAAAAAAATATTTTTCTATTTCGAATCGAGAGGAAGCCGAACGGATACCTTCACCTACACCGATAATTTTTTGAATGCCACGACTATGAACCAATTCAGCCACTTGTCGATAAAGCCAATTGGGAGTCTGCCCCGTTTCGAGCATATCCGACAGAATCAAAGTCCGTTTTCTTCCCTTATCCTCTGAACGACGAGACATGAAATCAAGTGCAATATCCAACGAAGCGAAATCGGAATTATAGCTATCATTAATAAGAACACAACCATTCTTTCCCTCCTTCACTTCCAACCGCATAGCTACAGGTTCCAATGTAGACATCCGTTCTTTTATTTTCTCAGCCGACAACATCAAATAAAGGGACACTGCCAAACAATGCAAGGAGTTTTCAATCGAAGCATCATCTATAAAAGGAATGGTATATTCATTAGGCATTCCCAAATAGCGATAGCGTACTATAGTGGAAGCCACCTCTTTTGTTACCGATTCAATAAATAATGGTCGTTCACTATCCTTACGGGACCATGCTATTTCCCTAGCAGTAAACAACGATTTTGAAACACAAGTACTTATTAAATCATTGTCGCCATCATATATGACCACATCACAGTTCTTGAACAAGGCTAGTTTTTCTATACACTTATCCTCCATCGAATAAAAGTTCTCCTGATGAGCGCCTCCTATATTTGTCAGCACACCAATGGACGGACGAATGATATTCTGCAATGCTTCCATTTCCCCCATTTCAGATATACCAGCTTCAAATATACCCAGTTCAGTTGATTCATTCATCAACCAAACTGACAATGGCACTCCAATCTGAGAATTATAGCTACGGGGAGAACGGGTAATTATCTTTTCCGGGCTCAACAATTGATACAACCATTCTTTAACTATCGTTTTTCCATTGCTACCCGTTATACCAATAACAGGGACATCAAACCGGTCACGATGCTTTTCAGACAAGCGTTGAAGTCCTTTCAAAGGATTGGAGACCTGTAAAAAATTTGCATCCTCATAATCATTCAATTCCAGGGGCAAATCACTGACAACAAAATTACGGACTCCCCTTTTATACAAATCAGGAATATATTTATGACCGTCATTCCGTTTTGACTTCAATGCGAAAAACAAAGATTCTTCCGCAAAACACAATGAACGGCTATCAGTCAACATCCAATCAATCTCATACTCATTACTACCTATACGATTGGCATTCAGCAATTTTGTTATTTTTTCAATCGAGATTCGCATAATTCCATTTCTTTTTGCACCTCTAAATACGGGAATTTTTCTTTAATTTGAGAAATCTTTAACACAATTTGAGATAAAAAATTCCGATAAGTCTCCGATTCCGGATTAAAAGGTTTGTGTTCCAGTGCTCTCTTTACACTCTCCCATTCTTTTATAATTTCTCTCGTTTTTTTGTTGAAATAACACTGGCAAAAACATTCCCAGATATATTCCACGGCTTTTTCAGATGCATGCAACATATCATCAGCATAAAACCGATAATCTCGAAGTTCGTCCATCACTATTTCATACGAAGGGAAATAGTAACAATCGGAACACGTCCTACATAATTCATCAACAGCCAACAACAAAACGGACTTGCTAAGTTGGTTTCCATGCATGCCATCCTTTGCATGTCGAATAGGACTAACCGTAAACATCACTTTTAATTGAGGATTTAAAGTTCTCAAACCATCAAGCAAACGTTTCCAAACCTCAACGATTTCAGCGACCTCCAGTCTTTTTCGAACAAAAAGCTTTTCAGGCTGTTTATGACAATTCCCCACAATCATCTGATTTTGTTGAAGATAATACACATAAGCTGTTCCCCATGTCATTACCAACCAATCCGTATGAGACAATGTATCGGCAACCATTGCCATGTTTCCATTAATGCGTTCCAAACATTCCTTTGACGAAAAAGAAGAAAAATCGCTATGATGCATCCAACTGTGCCACATTCCACTTGACTGAAACAAGTCCGTTTCTTCATAGACCTTTTTCACCAACACTTGCTGTATAGATTCCGCAATAGAAATCGGATTATATAAAATGCCCAAAGGATTTACTTCACATCTGAATTTATTTTCCTTCAACAAGTTTCCAATATTCTCTACGAAACAAGACCCCCAAAGCATAATCCGCTCCGAATGGTCGATTTCCACCTCCTTTTCCGGCAATTCGACATGTGTCCTGAAATTCATTTTCTTATTATCTACTAAAATTTAAGGACAAAAATAAGCATAATACATATAATTGTACTAATTTTGCGTATCATTTATCATTTGAAAGAGAAATGGAACAAGATAATTCATACAAATTGCTGACAAGTATAGATACCCCGGAGGATTTGCGAAAGCTGAAAGCGGAGCAACTTCCTGAAGTATGTAAAGAACTAAGGCAAAAGATTATAGATGAACTATCGTGTAATCCGGGACACTTCGGTTCCAGTCTTGGAGTCATTGAATTGACCGTAGCGTTACATTATGTATTCAACACCCCTTACGACCGAATCGTATGGGATGTAGGACACCAAGCTTATGGCCATAAAATATTGACAGGCAGACGGGATGCCTTTCACACCAACCGCAAATTAAACGGCATCCGTCCATTTCCTTCTCCCAAAGAAAGCGAATATGACACATTCACTTGCGGACATGCTTCCAATTCCATTTCAGCAGCTCTCGGAATGGCTGTTGCAGCAAAACGAAATGGAGACAACAATCGTCATGTAGTAGCAGTCATCGGTGATGGCTCCATGAGTGGCGGTCTTGCTTTTGAAGGACTGAACAACGCTTCATCAACTCCAAACGACCTGCTTATTATCTTAAACGACAACAACATGGCCATTGACCGTAGCGTCGGAGGCATGAAGCAATATTTATTGAATCTACAAACATCCGAAGGATACAATCGCTTTCGCTACAAGATTTCCCGTTTGTTCTACAAATGGGGCATATTGAATGACGAAAGACGGAAAAGCCTCATCCGATTCAACAACAGCCTGAAATCCGTTCTTACACAACAACAAAATGTGTTTGAAGGAATGAATATCCGTTATTTCGGTCCCGTGGACGGACATGACATCAATGGATTGACCAAAGTCTTGAAAGACATCAAGAACATGCAAGGTCCTAAATTGTTACATATACATACCACCAAAGGCAAAGGATTCGAACCTGCTGAAAAAGCAGCTTCCATTTGGCATGCCCCTGGTAAGTTCAACAAGGAAACCGGAGAACGAATCATTGCAGACACAGAAGGCATGCCTCCATTGTATCAAGATGTGTTCGGACATACATTATTGGAGCTAGCACGACAAAACGACAAAATTGTCGGTGTAACTCCTGCCATGCCTTCCGGATGTTCCATGAACATTTTAATGAGTGAAATGCCAGACAGAGGATTCGACGTTGGAATTGCTGAAGGTCATGCCGTCACTTTTTCAGGAGGAATGGCAAAAGATGGACTTATTCCGTTCTGCAACATATATTCTTCGTTCATGCAACGCGCATACGACAACATCATACATGATGTAGCAATCCACAAGCAACATGTGGTTTTCTGTTTGGATAGAGCAGGATTGGTAGGAGAAGACGGACCAACTCACCATGGTGCTTTTGACCTCTCCTTTTTACGTTCCATTCCAAATCTGATTGTTTCATCACCACTTAACGAGCATGAATTACGAAATTTAATGTATACAGCGCAATTGCCGGATATGGGACCTTTCGCCATTCGCTATCCACGAGGAAGAGGAGTCATGGTTGATTGGAAATGTCCATTGAAAAAGCTTGAAGTAGGAAAAGGCCAATGTTTGAAAAACGGAAAAGATATAGCTGTATTAACATTAGGTCCAATAGGTAATATTGCAGTTCAAGCAATTACTTCAGCAGAAGCAAAAAGCGGGAAAAGCATAGCCCATTACGACCTTCGTTTCTTGAAACCATTGGACGAGAAAATGCTCGATGAAATCGGGAAAAACTTTAAATATATCGTAACAATTGAAGACGGTGTATTGAAGGGAGGCATGGGTAGTGCCATTTTGGAGTTCATGTCTGAGCACGGATATACTCCATGTGTTCGACGCATTGGTTTACCTGATCAATTCGTCCAACACGGTTCACCGCAAGAGCTTTACAGCATTTGCGGCATGGATGCAGAAAGTATTGAGAAAACATTATTGTCTTTTTAAAATACGACAAAGATGAAAATTATTATCGGAGGAGCAGGAGCTGTAGGAACCCACCTTGCTGAATTATTGTCCAACGAGAAACAAGACATCATTTTAATGGATGAAGACAAAGACAAACTCAGTGTCATGGATTCCAACTTCGATTTGATGACCATATGTGCCTCACCTACTTCCATTCAAGCACTAAAAAATGCAGGAGTAGATGATGCAGACTTGTTTATAGCAGTTATGCCGGAAGAAAGCCGAAACATGACCGCTTGCATGCTTGCCACAAATCTAGGAGCCAAGAAAACCGTTGCCCGCATCGACAACTATGAATATCTATTGCCTAAAAACAAAGAATTCTTCGCCAAGCTAGGCGTTCACTCCCTCATCTATCCGGAAATGCTGGCAGCCAAGGACATTGTAGACGCAATCCGAATGAGTTGGATCCGCCAATGGTGGGAGTTCAATGGAGGAGCGCTTATACTTATTGGAGCAAAGATGCGTGAATCCGCTGAAATTCTGAATGTTCCTCTTTTCGAATTAGGAGGCAGAAAGATTCCATTTCACATTGTAGCCATCAAACGTGGCAATGAAACCATCATACCTCGAGGTGATGATGTCATTAAATTAAATGACATCGTTTATTTTACAACTACAAAAAAATACATTCCTTATATCCGTAAAATATCCGGCAAAGAACACTACCCCGATGTACGCAATGTCATGATTATGGGAGGAAGCCGAATTGCTGTCCGCACGTCCCAATATGCACCGGAAAGTATGCAAATCAAAATCATTGAAAGCGATTTGAACCGTTGCCACCGACTAACCAATCTCGTAGATGATAAAGTAATGGTAATCAATGGAGATGGGCGTGACATGGATTTACTTTTGGAAGAAGGAATCAAAAACACGGATGCATTCGTGGCATTAACAGGAAATTCAGAAACCAATATATTGGCCTGTTTAGCCGCCAAACGTATGGGCGTAACCAAAACAGTAGCCGAAGTGGAAAACATTGATTATATCAGTATGGCGGAAAGTTTGGACATTGGAACAGTTATCAACAAGAAGATGATAGCTGCCAGTCATATCTACCAAATGATGTTGGACGCTGATGTTGCCAATGTAAAATGTCTAACATTCGCCAATGCGGATGTAGCGGAATTTAAAGTAAAAGAGGGATCTCGGATTACCCAAAAGCCAATTAAAGATATGGGATTACCCAAAGGTATCACAATTGGTGGCTTGATCCGTAATGGGGAAGGTATTCTGGTGACCGGTAACACCATGATCCAACCAGGTGACCATGTCGTGGTATTCTGTTTGGGTATGATGATCAAGAAAGCCGAAAAATTCTTCAACTGATGGTAAATTGGAAGATGATATATAAAATTATGGGGTTCCTGCTTTTTATTGAAGCAGGGTTCCTTTCGTTGTGTATCGCCCTATCTGCTTTTTACCAAGAACAAGATCTTCCTGCATTTATCATTTCTTGCATTATTACCATATTGGTTGGCATTCCTTTATCATACGTAGGGAAACGGGCCGAAAGAAGATTAAGTCGAAAGGACGGATACATCGTCGTAACTTTTGCTTGGATTCTTTTCTCTTTATTTGGCATGTTACCCTACTATATTAGCGGATACATTCCCAATATTACTAATGCATTCTTTGAAACCATGTCAGGCTTTACCACCACAGGGGCCAGTATTCTCGACGACATTGAGGCATTACCTCACGGACTCCTTTTCTGGAGAAGTATGACACAATGGATCGGAGGCATGGGAATTGTCATCTTTACCATTGCCGTCCTCCCAATTTTCGGAGTGGGAGGCATCCAGCTTTTTGCCGCTGAAGCAACTGGTCCACAATTTGACAAGATTACACCACGCATTGATGTTACCGCTAAATGGATTTGGACTATTTATTTAGGATTGACCATCACAGAGACCGTGCTGTTAGTAGGTGGCGAAATGCCTTTATTCGACAGTATATGCCATGCTATGACGACTACTGCTACAGGGGGATTTTCAACAAAGCAAGCAAGTATTGCCGCTTTTCAATCTCCATACATTGAATATGTCACTACCATATTCATGTTTTTATCAGGCATCAATTTCTCATTACTTTACTTGTTATTTCTAAAGGGAAGTTTCAAACGCATCTTCAAAGATACAGAAATCCGTTGGTACATCAAGACCCTTCTATTTTTCTCTATAGTCATCACCGTAGGTTTGCTATTAACATCTTCAATGGAATTTGAAGAAGCTTTCCGTAGAGCCTCATTTTTAGTTATTTCTCTTCAAACCACTTGTGGCTTTATTACAGACGACTATATGCAATGGGCGCCTCCATTGTGGATGCTTACTACCGTAATTACCTATTGCGGTGCATGTGCCGGATCTACCTCTGGTGGCATCAAATGTATCCGCGCTGTCATTATGGCTAAAATTGCCAAGAATGAGTTC
>JAEIGA010014639.1_pt1 | contig 11936 bp, 20 predicted proteins | sample 9270691 | NCBI WGS metagenome assembly JAEIGA01 (sample SAMN17057246, study PRJNA624740) | gut metagenome | biome: biome; isolation source: fecal sample | host: Bos grunniens | place: China: Xizang | collected 2019
AAGTCTGAATCAACTCTATTATCTGGTGGTACAGGATTGTTGGTTGGTGGTGCTGTGTTGGCAGCTGCTTTCCTAACTAATGACAAAAAAAGAAAATAACCATTGTTTATTAATAATTAAATTTTAAAAGTTATGGCAAAATTTAAAATGTTGAAAGCACCAAAAAAACCAAAACGCAGTGCTTCTATCGAAACTAAAGAAAATTGGCTTAAAAGAGCAGCCGAAGTAAAAAAAGAGAATGCTCGCAGAGTAGCTCTTAACAAGAAAAGTGAAGAATTAAGCAAGAAAATTGCTGGTACTAGAATCTAATTTTTAGGAGGAAACTGAAAATGGCAAAAAATCCTTTCAAAACAAAAAACGTAGTCGACACTCTTATAAACGTGGGTGTAGGCGGTGCAGGTAACGTAGCTGCAGACTATGTCATTAACAACGTTGACATGCTAAAAAGCTTAGATGCAGACACAATCAACTTAGGTAAATTCATTGTTGGTTCTGTTGGTTCTGCAATGGTTTCTAACAAGTACGCTAAGGCACTTATGGATGGTTTCGCAGTTGTTGGTGCTTCTAACTATCTAGGTGGTCTAATGGCTACACAAGGTACAACTGGTGTGCCAGCAGGTACCATTGGTAGAGTTCGCTATATAGCTCCTCATAGAGGTGGAGCTCGTGGTTTCGTAGCTCGTAAAATGAGTGGTGTTCCATCAGGCACTATTTCTTCTGTGATTGGCTAATTAAGTGTTTAACAAATAAAATTATAGTAAAATGAATTCAGCAGATTTAATGAGACAAAGATATGAGTATATCTCATCGCTTATCGATCCAGAGAATGAACATATTCATGGAGAAGTTTCTAAACTTCGTGTAGAAGAAGTGTTATTATCAGGTGTAGGTCGTTACGAATTTGACATAAAAAAAGAGGGTATTCGTAATCAATATGAACAAACCCTTAATCGTAATGATGTGTTTATCCCTACTCGCATTGCTCTTTTTGTAGCATTTCAAGATAATGCTAAACCATCTAAAGAAATTCTTTATGCTTACATTCCTGTAGCATCTGCAGCAGGAGCACCAACTATCCATCCTGTTGGTTTTACTACTGATGATGCAAATGCTATCTACAATGGCAAACTAACTTGGCAAATTCAAAATGGTGTGCTTTTCTCTGCTTACCCTACAGAACGCTTCAAGTACATTCCTCAAACTCAAGGACAAATTGCTCTTGATGCAGAGAATGAAGCAGTTAACTTAGGTGTTCAATCTGAGTTTTCAATCGACCAATGTAGCGAAGTGGCAATTCCTCGTATTTACATTGCTGGTACTCAGGACCACAAAATCGCAGTAAACTTCGATGCAGCAGGTCTAGACTTCTCTTGTACAGAGGGCTACACTCCCAAACTAGTTCTTTACATGGATGGCTACTTAGTTAAAGGTGGTACAGAGTACTTCAACGGCAAGAATCCATTCGGTAAAAAAGTTGTTGGTTCTTGGGGCTAATCACTTTGTGCTTATTCATAGTATTTGATTTAAGGTTTTTAATTTGGTTGTAGGAGATTGGGTTCTCCTACAGCTTCTAGACAAGATAACATGAAAGTCTATAATAACATAGAATATATACAGATTAATCTATCTCCTAATCAGGATAGATATTACCTACCAGAGAATAGTTCGATATTTAACAAGAAAATCGATGAAATCTCTTTTTATGCACCTACTGAATATGGTGTAATATCTCCAGTAGATGGTTCAGAATTGATTACTGTAGATGTATTAAGTAAGTTCTTTTTGAACGTAACAAAAGCTGACAGAAACGAACTACATAATAACGTATCATGTTATCTTACTCAGTTAACTCGCAATCTTCGTTTGCCTGTTAATAATGTTATAACTCCTAATCTATCTTCTCTTAACTTCGTTGGTACAGAAGAAGAAAAAGAGTTGTTAGATGGTAAGTGCTTAGTACTGTATGTTACTTACGAGACAATTAACGAAGACATTACACTATCATCTAATCAAGTTACAATTAACTTACAATCTGACAAGTCGGCAACTAAAATCACTGACTTAATAGATTACTACTTATTATCACAGCTTAAAACATGCAAAGCAATTGAAGTAGTAAGTGCAGCTGATTCTGGTCGCTTTTATCTAGATTTTCGCACATACGAAAATCGAGCTTTTAGGTACATTCCATCTGAGAGAATAGAAGCTATAGTCGCTAACAGAGAAGATTACAAAGTTAACAAGTTATTAATTAATGACTTTAATTTTGACTTTGACAATTGTTTTGTAATAAAAGCAGAAGCAGAGAAAAGTATAAACGCAAAAATAATATTCTACTATTAATATGGAAAAAAATCTTATAACAGCAATTAAGACAGTTCTTGTACCTATCAATAATGCAGGTAAGAACTACATACCATACAATGATGAACTGCAAGACAGAGTTATCAGATATATAGATATTGTTACTCCTATAGCTCTGCCTAATTCTTCTGCAGCTGTGTTTTCTCAATTCAACAATGCTACTCTTACTCTGGCAGATGTGGTTGGTAACAGTTATTTTGCTTATAACGTGCCTGTGAAACGTTACAATCCAGAAAGCAACTTAGGAGTTCGCACTCCAATCAATAAAAAAATATCATTCCAAAACTCTTATATTGAGATTAATGCTATTGGTGCTGTAGTTCCATCTTATGCTGTACTAGTTATCTATTATGATGCTCCAGAGTTTGCACAAGTCAACACAACTAATGACTTAGCTGTAGAATCATTCGAGGTAAGTATTAAGAGTTCTACTTTCAAGAATCTATTACCAGATAACAGAACACTCGTTAACAAAAGATTTAAACAGATAGCAATCCCTACAGGTGTTACTATTACACCATCTTTTGCAGAGTGTGGTAACGAACTAGCTCTTAACTGTGCTTATATAACATTAATTAAGGATAACTATCTTATCCTCGACAATGTACCACTTCTGGTGTTTAAAGAGCCATATTATTTGGAGAGTCTCAATTTCCGCAATATTACATTTGACTTCATTAATAGCTATATTACTGTGGGTGGTAATGGTGCTAATGAAGACGCAAATGTTCTGGTCGGCAAATCTGTATTCTTCAATATTTTGTATGAAAACAATTAAACCAAACAAACAATATTATGATAAAAGGAGATGTTAACAACGTGCTTCAATGGCTAGAAATGAACGGAATTCAGCAATGGACCATCTTTCAGGGCAATGGAGCTAACGGACAGGGCAAGATTTTCGAGAGTAATATCGAAATGCCTATAGAGAGCGAAATTGAACGTTTTAGACAAGTGATGGCACTCTCTGAAAATGCACTTGTAAAAATAGTTGGAAAAGTCAATCCAAAGCAAAATACAGGTGTTTTTGTGGAGACTTGGACTAATAGTAGTCCTGCTCAATCTCACTCTATGAGTATTGGTTCTACTCCAGCTTATGATTCAGACTATATAGATAGTAAGATTAAAGCTGCAGTCGCAGAGGAGAGAATGCTATGGAGAGAGAAAGAACTTGTTAAGAGAGAAAATAATCTGGCAGAAGCAGAGAAAGAGTTTAAACGTAATCAAGAGGGTATTGTTGGAATCTTGGTTGATAAATTCTCTCCTTTCATATCTTCGTTTATGCCACGAGCTGCAGTTGCTGGTGTTGAGTCTCCTACTCCTGTAGAACCTATTCCAGTTAAGACTATGACTGTGGATGAAGCAATAGAAGAAGCTAGAGAAGAAGAAGAACCAGAAATCTTTACCGATGAAGAAGCAGACAGACTTATGGCTGCTATGGCTCGATTCAAGGAAGCAGATGCCGACTATCTAGAAGTACTAGAGAGCTTCGTTAAATTTGTATGCTCTGGAGAACCATTATCTGTGTTCGGAATGAAGATAGATTATAACATGGTAAAAAATGTAATCTTACAAAAATAATTATGATATCACTACAATACAATAGTGCTATAGCAGGTTATCAGTTCACTTCTGATGCCTACTACATAGGTTCTGCAGATTTATCTCGATTTGTCGCAGCTGATACTAGTGTGGCTACAGATAACAGAGTTCACATTCTATCTGGATTCTACTTTGTAGGAAATAATAACACATGGTATCAAGACACTCTAGGCTATTGGGTAACTGGGGGCTACCAAATAACAAAAGCAGCTTCACTAGGTGACGGACAAGATTATGTTAATCAGATTATCCGCAACAACAAAAAAATCTATGAGAATAACTTGTTATGCTCTGCAGCTGCTAAATATATGACAGCAGATGACTTGCAATTGTTGCAAGACTTGCAAAATAGAATGCTAATACGCAATCAAGCTGTAGAGAACAATACTCTTACTACTTCTAGGAAAGTATCTTATCCAAAGGGTTATATCAATCTATCTGGAAATTTAGATACACTTATAAATCAAAAAGTAGGAGTTGTACTCTCTACAGGTGCTATGATTGTAGTCTCTGCAGTAGTAATTACTTCTGTTGCTATAGCAGCTTATTTTTCCTACAAAGCATTCGCAGCTGAGAGTGAAGATGATGTTAAGTTCTCAGATGAACTTACTGCTAAACTCGTATCTAAGTTATCTGCAAGTGAACTTGCACAACTCTATGATGAGACAGAGGGAATAGTTACTAGTGCTAGACTTAAAGAAAAATTTGGTACAGTAGCAGGAATCGGTTCTACTCTACTATGGTTCATTGCAGGTGCTGGTTTATTGTACTGGTGGCAAAATAGAAAATTCACAAAATCCACAACTAAAAAGAAATCTAAAAAAGAATAGTTATGGCTAAGAAAACAAAATATCTAGTAAAAAATCAAACTCTGACAATTATAGAGAATAAGACTTTTCCGCCAGAGAACTATGGTGGTTGGTCTCTAGTCAATATTGGAGATGTACCACTATCTGTGAATGGTATTATATTAGATCCTGCAGGTGCAGTAATTGGAGTTGATTACACCACACTACCGCCTAATGTTATCTGGTCTGATAATATCTCAATTAGATTCCTTTCTAGTGGTGGTAATCCTCGTGCTATCCTTACCAGATTGGAATACTCAGAGATTAATGAAGATGATGAGAAATAATCTTAAAATACAAACAACTTAAAACTAACAATTATGGCTTACAACAACAAAGTTACTACTACTAGTACTGGTAAAAAAATCTATTATGGTGGATCTCTGGGAGAGTTTGACACAGATGTGGAAGATATGGTAATTGCTCCTGTTCCTGTAGAAAAAAAAAGTAAAAAGATTCTTATTTGGGGTGCTATTATAGCAGCTGCACTTTATATTTTCAAAAAGTAATTGTTATGGCACTTGTTCATTCTCTCTGGACCTCTCCAATGCTCAACAATGAGCGAGGACAAGCAAGCGACAAACAGATAGAGACTACTATCTGGTGTTTTGCTATGTCTGTTGCCTATGCTAAGAGACTCGGAGAGGATATACATTTGTATGCAGATGACTATGGTAGAGAATTGTTAGGTTTTCTTCCTTACTCTAAAATAGAGTCTCTAGATATTCCAGCTGATTTTCCTACAGATTTCTGGGCGGCTGGTAAATTCTTCGCATTACAGAAAATGCAATTAGGAGATATACACATTGATGGAGATGTTTTTCTAAAAACTCCACAACTTATGGAAGTTATCAACAATCGAATGTTAACAACAGATTTAATAGTTCAGTCCATCGAGAACTCATGGAGTTATGACAACGAATATTATATTAACTGTGTTAATGTAATAAAAGATAATGGTATTGCTTTGCCTAATCAACTTCCATACGTTGCTCCAGCTTATAATTGTGGTCTAGTAGGTTTCAACAACGCACAACTTAAAGAGAAATATCTACAGCACTATTTTAAGTCTGTGGATATTATTAAGAACCATCCTACTGCTTTAGAACAAATAAGAAGCAACAAAGAAACTTGGATGGACCTACTTATAGAACAGCAACACTTATTCTCACTATCTAGAGGGTATAAAGTTTGCAATCTACTCGGTTCTGGGGATGAGACTTATCTCAATGCTCGTACACTAGGTTATCAACACCTGTTAGGCACTGACAAGTGGGAGCAATTGCATCTGGTTCAACAACAACTTTACAAACGAGATAAAGAACTTTTCTATGAAGTTGTGAGACACATAAATACAAACTTACATGATAAACTTAGAAGATTACATACCAAACAATAAAGCAGAGTTTTGTACTAAGTTACAATCTATCTGTGATAAGCTGCATATCTCTCCAGAGTGGCTGTTGGCAGTGATGTATGTGGAATCTAGAATCAATCCTTATGCTGTTAATAAGTATTCTGGGGCTACAGGACTTATACAATTTATGCCAGCGACTGCCAAAGCACTAGGCACCACCACAACAGAACTGCTTAACATGACAGCCATCGACCAACTGGACTATGTATATCTATACCTAAAACCATACGCGAACAAAATGCACTCTCTTATGGATGTGTACTTTGCTATTTTCTTTCCAGCCGCAATAGGCAAACCATCGGACTATGTATTGCAGACTTCTAAGTTATCTGCTGGTCTGATCGCTTCTCAGAATGCTGGCTATGACATTAATTCTGATGGGGAAATCACAGTAGCAGAAGTAGAATCAAAAATCTACAAAATTCTAGGTCTAGTTCCTCAAAAAAAAAACTTTAGTCTAGTATTATTCGCAGGTGCAACTATTCTATTATACAACTTAATATTCTAACATTATGTCGATAATTCCTAACATAAATAACGAAGCTCTACAATTACTTCCAGATATAGCACTCTGGAAACAACAAATTGCTGATGCAATAAACTACAAAGGTGGCGAAGCTTCCGAAAACAGTGCTTTCACACAATTAGCAGAAGACATTAAGAATATACCGAACTTTTCTAGTTACTACAATGCTTTTTTTAGCACTCTCTCGGTTAATAGAACTGAAACTACATCATTAATTAATGTTGATGGGATTATTAGTGATAGTTTAATTGAATATGATTATAAGATAGGTAATTACCAATTCTACAACAATCAATATATTACTGAGGCGTTTTTAGAAAGAGTTACAGAAGTTGGAACTTTTTTATTTTCTTATAGTAAGATAAGAAAATGTACAATATCAAATACTAATACTTATACATTCTTACATTGCAGTGAGCTTGAAGAAGTTAATCTTCTTAAGACTACTATTATTAATGGTGGTTGTTTCTATAATTGTCAAAATCTAAAAGTTCTAATTGCAGACAATGTATTAGAGATTAAATCTATAAATACTCCACAAGGAAGCCCTTTTTATAAGACTCAAATCAGAGTCTTGAAAGTTCCTAATTGTATATCATTGAACTCAGAGGGAAATATTTTAATCTTTTCTAATATGACAGTACTAGAGTCTATCATATTAGGTAAATTAGAAATAATGAATAACAATGCTGGTTTAAATGATTCCCAAAAACTGCAAAACATATCATTAGGTCAAGATACAGATATTAACTTGCAATTTCAGAGTTGGAATCCTACTACAATAATAACAGAAGGAGTAAACTCTATTCAAGCACTCAACGATAACTTGTATAATAATCTTTTAACCAAACTTTATGATCATTCACAAGATGGAGAGACTAGGATATTACGAATCGGTTGGTTGGATTATATCACACCAGAGAATATAGCTTATGCGAATGCTAAGGGCTGGACACTGACAACTTAGGAAACTCAAAATAAAAACAAGTTTCCATAAAAATAATTAAATATGAGAATACAAATACCAACAACACCAGAGAACTGGTTATATCGAGACTTATCAGAAGACAACAGAGCATTTTCTAAAAAAGTTTATCTAGGTAAAAATGACACAGAATGGGATGAATGTACAGTTGAAGACAAACAAGCATGGGAAGCTGCACACCCTATTGAAGAACCTAAAGAACCAGTGCAAGAAAATCTATAATAAGATAATGAGCTTAATATATAACCAATATAATAGCAATCCAGACAATCCAGTATTCTATGCTGGTATGAGTTGTGCTGGTGTAGTGTTTCCAAAAGGAAACCTACCATTCACTCGTGCCGACTTATCAGAACTGGAAGATGTATCTTATTTTTTCAAAGATAGAATCTCCATGACTGATACTCCTATCATAGATCTAAACGGCAAAGCAGGACTAGACACAGTATTTAGTGGATGCACACAACTTAGAAATATATACTGCTATCCACGTTTAGCAGATAGCTTCACAGTCTATTCTTCCTTAACACAAGACTTTGCAGAATTTGCCTGTAGTCTATTAAATGAGACAATTAAGCACAATCCAGAAGAACCACAGGTAATAACAGTGCTTAATAACACTACTAAGTTGTATCTAAACACAGCTAGAGTCTATCTTGTTAACGGCAAATACCAAACTACAGGAACTGGCGAGGGCGAACTATTCTCTACTGTCCTAAACCGATTAAACTGGAGTATAGCTTAATATGTTAGAATACGCAAAAGAAATAATAGCTATACTATCATCCATTATTATTGCATTAATTGGTGGTGGTGGAGTACTGTATTATTCAGTCAACAAGAAACTAAAAGTAATACAGGCAGACCGTGAAGCTAGTGCAGAGTGGCAAAAATTATTTGATGAAAAAGTAGAAGAATACAAATCACTACTCAACAGAACTAATGACTTGTATGGCAACAGAAAACAACTTTTCGAGGAGAATAACTCTCTCAGAATACAATTAGCAGAAAAAGATGTTGAGATAGCAAGCAAAGAGATTGAAGTAGCACATAAAGAAATTGAGATTACTAAACTGAAATATGACAGGTGTGATATTGTAGGCTGCAAAAAAAGAGAACCAAAACGAAAAGAGATAAACGAATGAGAAGAAATATAACTATATTACTGTTACTTGTACTGTTTGGTTTATGTGTATTCTGTAGCTGTACCACTGGTAAAACGGTGGTACTCCCTACAGAAGAACGAATCATCCGGAATGATAGTACAATCATAATCTATCGAGATAGCATTATCGAAAAAAGAGTGAGTGATACCATCTACATAGAGAAGTACTACAATACTACTCATTACAAGACCAAAACTGATACTATCAATCAGAGCGAGTCAATACAAGTAGAAGTACCAGTAGAAGTAACACCAGACTGGTGCTATACTCTACTCTACATTAACATAGGAATAGCCTTATTAATCATACTATGGATTGTTTTTAGAGTTACAAAATTTATTTATTCAAGGAGATAAGATTATGAATAGTGAATTTAATTATATGTTACTAGGTCGATTAATTAGCGACTGTAAATATTATCTAGGAGAGGGACACCACAACGAGGCTAAACTATGGGCTGGTAATGTGGAAGAACAAATAGATAAAATGTATGAGTTGTACAATGGTTTTACTGTTAAACCAGAATGGACTTCATTAGAAGAGATTGACACTCTAGCTTCATTAATGAGAGACACTAAAAAAGGAGCAAGTACTTTTGAAGTAAATTTATATCCACAACATGGCAGTCTATTAGAAACTTTTATTACAACGGCAGAAGATGAAGAAGAAGCTTTAGAAATAGTTGTAGCTGATTTAGTAAATAACGAAGACAGCAGATTCTTTATTGAAGTTGGTCAAATAGCATATTTAGCCAAAATGTTTGGTCAAGACAGTGATGAATATGCAGAGGAAAGCGGACTTCTTTATGTAGATGCCACTATGAAAGGAGCTGACAGACCAGTTTATATTGATGGACTTAATCTTAAAATTTTTGAGATTTAATTTTTTCTTCGTACGTTTGTAAAAAATAAAAATATAAACGTTATGATACTAAGAATAGAAATAGATCCTTTTACTAAGTCTGGGAAAAAAGTATATGAATTTATCGAATCACTAAAAGATAAAAACGGAATTAATTATATCGATTTTAACGAAGAAGATTATCTAACAGAAAAAGACTTAGAGGAAATAGAAGAACGCGTAATAAACGAAATGGCAGTGGAATATGAACTTTTACATACCAACAAAAAAAATAATATATTCTCCAAACCTAAACGATGCTTATCAAGAAATAAGGGAGTGGCTGGGTCCAATGCAAAGGAAAGAAGCTACTGAGTATATAAAATCTATAAAGATAGAATTAAAAAAACTAAAAGGTTTAGATTCTCATAAAAGTTGTGATTATGATAGTTTAAAACAGTACGGTATGTATGTTAGACTGATTAAACCTAAAACAACAAAATGTTATGTAATATATAATGTTGTAAATAATACAATCATTATAGAATACATTAAACCATGCTCACAAGCATACGATTATTAAGTACCCATATAGGCTCTGTCGCTATATCTGTACAGTAGAGACTTTCAAAAATGGAAGTCTCTTTTATTTTGCATATCAAAATATAATTCCTATATTTGCAGTATAAACAATTTCTACTATTGTAGATAAAATTGTGAATTGCTTCAAATCTTTAGAGTTCCAGATATATTTCTGGAACTCTTTTTTTTAGCCTGGCTTTATTTGTGCACGAAACTAATTGGCTGATGAAACATTTTATCAATGAGCTCAGTATCACGATGCTTAGCATAAATATCTGTCATTCTTAAAGAGTGATGGTCTGCATGCTGTTGAATTGTAAGTGGGTCTATACCTGCTTTCAGATTTTCAAATATAGCAGTATCACGAAGCGAGTACAGCTGTGCATCCACTGGGAGTCTCAGTTTTCTCCTAAGTTTATCCCAATACTTCGACATAGCATTATCTGGAAGTTTGTCTGCTCCAGACTCAAAATTATTTCCTACCACATAATGAGTAGCAGGATGGTTCAAGATGCCTAAATCTAGAATCAAATGTATTACTTCTGTAGTGAGAGCTGCATATCTCTCTTTGTGGTTCTTAGCCACTTCTGAACGAATAACAACACACTTATCTGCCAAACGAATATCCTGCACTTTTAAGCATCTAATTTCTTTTGGTCTAATTAGACTATAATACACCAAATAACAAACCAGCAGAAACATTTTATTATGCTCTGACAAGAACTCATATAGGAGAGTACGAGTTCCATCGGAGAGAATGCCACGTTTTTTTTCTTCACTTCGTTTAATCTTAATATCCTCGAAAGGATTTACAGGACAATAAAAATGATCCTTAAAGAAACCAAAAATTACCTTAGAAGTTTTCAGATAGTTATTGTAGGAGCGAGCAGATATTTTGCGAGTGCTGTAGATATGCTCTAGGAACTCCATAGCAATTTTATTAGTGAATGCACCAACTAGTAAGGTTGGATAAACCTTACTAGTAAACCTTACCAGTGCTGTTGCCACACTCTTATAACTTCTCATTGTATCTGGTCGGCACTCTTTAATTTTCTCATCCACGAATATTTCTATAGCTTCTGAGAATGGTGTATAGTGCTTAGCATTACTTGTTTCGTGCAGTGGATTCCATCCAGCTGCCAAACGATTATTGATATTGTAGATTAAGTCAGTAACATATCTCTGGAACTCTCTCTCTGTGGTGCGGTTCTTTACTCTGAGTAATCTAATTTGTTTACGAATCTTCTTTCCAGAGACTGGGTCGCAGATATAATAATCGACCATACAGGTAGAGTGATGATACTGTGCAGGTAAGTAAGTTAGTGAAACCTGCTGTAAATTGTTGGTAATGTGAGTTGTAAGCATTTTTTTTTTAGACTAATAATTATTAGCCCAAAAAAGTTTCCGTTGCGTTTTATGGTATTTAAAGCAGAAAACACCGCCTAAGTAGCGGTGTTTCAAATAGTTGAGCGAAAAACGGGATTCGAACCCGCGACCCTAACCTTGGCAAGGTTATGCTCTACCAACTGAGCTATTTTCGCATTAAGTATCGCTCTCGAGTTTATCACTAGGTGTTTCCCTCAATTGCGATGCAAAGATATGACGT
>JAEIGA010014640.1_pt1 | contig 11935 bp, 15 predicted proteins | sample 9270691 | NCBI WGS metagenome assembly JAEIGA01 (sample SAMN17057246, study PRJNA624740) | gut metagenome | biome: biome; isolation source: fecal sample | host: Bos grunniens | place: China: Xizang | collected 2019
ATTAAGAATCTTGTACCTCTAACAGACGAACAGATCGAAGCGATTGTCTATTCACGTATTAATGACTTCGCACCTGATATTCATGATGTCTTTAGAACCTACCCACTTGTTACTTTAACTCGTATGGCAGAAATGGCTGCGTGTTATATCAACTGAGAAAAAGTGGTCTTGTCTTAAGACCACTTTTTCTTTTTAAATGCTGTATAATATAAAGTAAATTTGAAGTTTTTAAAGGAAAGGTTTTTAATGAAAATTTTACTTTTTGCAGATTTACATATGTGCCCAAGGGCCAGTATTGTAAATAAATGGTGCGATAAATACCCCAGCAGACTTGAAAATTGTATAAAGTCTGTTAATTGGCTAGAAAAATATGCCAAAGAAAATAACTGTGATTATATAGTAAATCTTGGAGACTTTTTCGATAAGCCTGACTTGAATAGTGAAACTATTACTGCTTGTAACGATATTGAGTGGTCAGATATTATTCATTATAGCTTGGTCGGAAACCATGATGCTTCTACAAGCAGCCTGTTATTTAATTCCGTAAATAGTCTTAAAAAAGATTATCACAATATAATTGCAGAACCTACAACAATGTCCTTGCCGGACTGTCTTGTTTGTTTTCTTCCTTATGTTGTAGAGTGCGATAGAAAACCGCTTAAAGAGTATTTCCCTGAGATAGAAACAACAGATAAACCAGTTATTATCTTTTCTCACAATGATCTTAGCGGCGTTCAAATGGGGCCGGTAGTATCTAAAACAGGTTTTTCACCTGAAGAAATTGAAAGCTGTTGTAGCTTGTTTATTAACGGACACTTACACAACGGTCAGTATATTACTTCTAAGATCTTGAACCTTGGAAACCTAACAGGAAAAGACTTTGGTGAAGACGCCTCTAAACATGCTCATGGCATTATTATCTTAGATACAGAAAGTATGACTTTAACTTTTGTAGAAAACCCGTATGCTTACAATTTCTATAAGATACAGATTAATGATGAGCATGATTTGTCATTACTAGAAAATCTAAAGTCACAGGCCGTGGTCTCTATTAAGTGTGATGAAAAGGTTGTAGAAGCGACTAAGCAAAAATTAGAAAACCTACAAGATAATATCTTGGAATCAAGATTGATTATTATCAAGCAGTTTACCGATGCTTCGGAGTCCGTCAGCCTTGAAGATCTGACTGTAGACCACCTTGCGCGTTTTGTAGACTGTTGTAAGGCTAACATCGAATTTTCAAATATTTTAGAAGAGGAGCTAGCTGAGGTTTGTAAATGATAAACTCCTCTATTAAAGTATGAAAAAAACACAATTACAAAAAGCTTATAGTAAACAGCTAAAAAGTTTGAGCAAAGACTTTTTTGAAAATCCAGTAGCCGGTTCAAAAATTTTTATTCTATATTTGAAATATTTGCGAGACAGCAAAACTATTCAAATAGCAAACATCAATCAAGATGAGAATATTTTAATCTTAAATGCTGCTATTGCTGAATTTGATGCTTTCGTAAAATATCCAGACTCAGAACAAGCGGATTTTCATTTACAAAACTTTTGTGAGCTGTTAAAGTCAAATCTGAAGGAGTGGTTAAACTAAATGATTCAATTTAAAAAAGTTATCTTATGTAACTTTGGTAGTTATGGACATGCAGAACTCGAGCTTCAGAATAAAGGATTTTGTTTAGTTTCCGGTCAGAATTATTATAACAAAGATAATGCGCTATCTAATGGCGCAGGCAAAAGTTTTCTTTGGAGCGCAATTTGTTTTGCGCTAACCGGTGAAACTATTAGCGGTATTAAGACCAACCTTAAAAATATAAATACAGAAGAGCCAGAGTGCTATGTACAATTAGACTTTATTTACAATAAAAACTATTATAGTTTAATTCGACAGATTGCTCCAAAGTCTGACCTTAAGATTTTTAAGAATGATACGGATTTAAGCGGAAAAGGAATTAGAGAGTCGGAAAAGAAGCTTCAAGAGCTTATTCCTGAATTAACTAAGGACTTAATTGCGTCTACTATTATCATTGGTCAAGGTATGCCTAACAAATTCTCTTCTTTTAGCCCAAGCGGACGAAAAGAACTTTTAGAAAAGCTTACAAAGTCTGACTTTATGATTGAAGACCTCAAAAATCGTATTCAAGCAAGACAGCAAGAGCTTAGTCTAAAACTTAGAGAATTTGAAGACAGCTTACTTACTAATAAAGCCCAGCTAAATAACTTCCTCAGTCAAATTGAGCGTCTTCGAAACAATATTACAGAACGACAGCAATATGACTACGAAGCGTTGATTCACGAAGTATCAGATAGAATTATTGAACTGAATGGTTTAGTTCTTGAAGAGACGACAGGCATTACAGCACTAGAATCAGAGATTGATACGCTAAATAATCAACTTATTAAAATTTCAGAAGAGAAGGCCACAGTTAGCGGTGAAGAACTTCAAGCATATACGGCTTCTTATACTAAGATTACTGGAGATAAGACTCGTACTGAAATTGAAATTTCTAACTTACAGAAAGAAATTGCCCATCTAAAGTCTATTGTAGACGTCTGCCCGACATGTGGACAAAGTATTCCAAATATAAATAAACCTGATACTAGTTTGCAAGAACAGGCTTTGGGTAATCTACAAGCGGCTCTAGTAGAAATCAATGCCGACTTGACTAGATGTAGTAATCAGCATAAAGAATATATTAAGCAGATAAATACAGCTTTCAATTCTGAAATTCAAGAGCTTAATACAAAGCTTGATCTAGCAAAGCAGCGTTTAGCTAGTGCGAGAACAAGTTATAATAACCATGCAAGTCAGCTGGAGTCTGAAAAATCAAGACAGGCTAAATTAGCTTATGACAAGCAAAACAATGATTCTTATATCAGGAGTCAGGAAGTTGAAATTAGCAGGTTAGAACAGGAAGTCGCAAAGCTAACAAACCTTATCGCTCTCACTAGCTTATCTAAAGAAAACTTTGATCAGCGACTAGCAATAATCAAGAAAATGGATACTTTAATTAGACGAGACTTTAGAGGTTATTTGTTAACTAATATTATCGACTATATTGATACTAAAGCTAAGGATTATTGTAATACTGTCTTCGGAACTCGCGAGCTTTCTTTAGCGGTAAACGGTAATGCTTTAGATATTGCGTACTGTGGAAAACCTTTTGACGGTCTTTCCGGTGGTGAAAAACAGAGAGTTGATCTAATTCTTCAGTTGGCTATTAGAGACCTTCTTAACTCTTATTTGGGATTAAGTGCTAATATTCTAGTACTTGACGAAGTAACTGACTTCTTAGATAAAAAGAGCTGTAAAGCCGTTATGCAGCTTTTAGAGAAAGAACTTCAAACAGTTGAATCCGTTTTTATTATTTCACATCATGCCGAAGAACTTGAACTTCCTGTTGATTCTGAAATTAAAGTTATTAAAAACGAAAACGGCATAAGTGAATTATTTTAAGGAAACGAGGTAAGACTTTTAATGCTTTGGAAAAAACCAGCAAATCTTAAATACACAGACCTGTGTATTTATATTGATGAAAACGTGCCAAAGATTATTAATCCAGGCGAATTTCCTGAAATTGAAAACACTATTTATAATTACTTATGGCTATTAGTTAAAGCCCTAGCGATTAAAAAATGTATGTTTACAGATTTTCAGGACTATGACATGTATGCTTTCTATGCGGCAAATCGTTTATTTTTTGCGCTACGAAAGAATCAGTTAAATCAAGGTAAGACCATTAAAGGAAAGCTAATTAGACCTATTAAATCTTGCCTAAACTACACAAAAGCACTTCTTTATCCGATGAAGATTGAGTATCAACGAGAGACGTTTAAAGAAGTAATTGAAGAAGAGTTTGTTTCTAAAAAGTTTGATGCTTTCGCTTACAAGGAACAACTAAAAAACAGGGCCAGAGATAACGCTGGCGTTGCGTTACAGTTTAAAGAACATGTGAAAGAAGCACTCTCTAAGAACGGTAAAATTCTTGATAACGTCTTAGAGAAATCACCGTTTAATAAAGACTCTATAGAGTATCAAAATTTAAAAATCTCTATATTGCTTAATAGTATTCAAATTCTTAAGAACAAGAAAAAGCTTGATATAGCTAATCAAAGTATTTCTTTGTGGCATCTGCCCAAGAATATGTCTAATTATACTAAAGTTTTACTAAAAGAGTTTTTTATGGCTTTAAAGTTAGACATTATGGATTGTTATAAATCCTCAGATTTAGATGAGAACGACCTAGAAAACATCCTGTATTCTGTGACGGAGGCTAACTACAATGAAGAACAATATTAAGAAAAGCTTAAATAATCTACATCTTTCTGATATTTATTCGTTGATGCTATTTATTTTGTTTAAAGTTCAAGAAATTCCCGAATATGCAGTTGCAAGTGAACTTTGTTATCTGCTTGACGGCGCTAATATGACCCGCTTGCTTACATATTTTGCTGGAAAAACAGTCACATTTCCAACCGAGGATGAGATGGCGATTGTGACTAATGCTTTGCTAATGTATCAGTATATAAATATCGATGGTGAAACATTTACAGCAGCTCAAAATAAACTTGAAAAACTTACCGCTAAAGAAAAAGAGCGAGTAACTGAGCTTTATGTACAGATTTTACCGATTATGAAACAATATAATATTGATAGGAGTCAAATTCAGAAGAGATAATGGCTAAGTTTGATAGAAATGCACGAACATTTGAAACACGTGTGTCTTTTATCAGAGATATTTTTACCAATAAATATGAACCTTCTGAGATAATGGCACACTGTATTCAATATAAATTAGATAAGTCTTATGAAATATACTTTAAAGATGTTGTACGTAGTGTTTGGAATCTAAATGGGCAAGATCCTATGAAAATTCTAAAGCGTATAGACAGTAAATAGAAAGGATTAGTGATTTTATGGCCACACAAGTAAATATCGCCAATGATGTAGGTACTCTTTTAAAGATTCCTACTAAAGTAACTACAGAACTCGTAGATAAATCATGTCTCTGTATCGGTAGTGTTATCAACGAAGCTAAAAAAGCTGGCGCAACACAAGTAACTGTTAATATTGGAATCGGTGCATTGAGTGTAAATCTCGTTGATATGCAGTGTAAGTTTGTTCCAGGTAAGAATCTAAAAACTGCTATTAAAAATGCTCTAGCAGAATCAGAGAATCCGTTAGAGCTTGCTCTTGAAAAGGCATTTGCTGACAAGCTTTTAAGTATTTGTGAAGAGGTAATTTAAAATGTCTGAGGAAAATAAGATTGTAGACGCTTTGGAAGAAGTTTCAGAGGAAGAAAGCACTGGTCTAAGTCTTGTTGCGTTAGATGATACTTCAAAAGCACTTATCCAGCAAATTATTGCTGAAAGTGACGAACAAAAAACTCGTGATTTAACTCATTTATTTAACATGAATCAGAATAAGAAGACTATGGTTAGAGTAGATAAGCTTAGTACACTGCTTGATACTATAACTGACCAGGCTTTAACTCGCTTTACAGAGCGACCTGATGAAATTTCTAATAAAGAGCTGTTTGACGGTCTTAAAATTGTACAAGACCTTATTGAACGAGGACAAAAACAAGTATCTGGTGTCGGAGAAATGCCTCTAATTCAAGTAAACCAGCAAACTAACGAAGTTAATATCGGAAATTCACCTACTGCACTGAGCAGAGACTCCAGAGAGCGCGTCAAAACTGCTGTTCTTGGACTCCTTAATAATCTTGCTACTATTCAAGAACCTATCGTAGATGACTCTGATGTAATTGTAGTAGAAGAAGTTAAAGGAGATGAAGACGATGCAGAAGAATAAAGTTAAAGACATTTTAGCGCGTCTTGAAATTGAAGATACTGTAACCTATGAAAACCAGTTTTATGTTATTCAGATAGAAGACAGCGATAAATATGCCAAAATGTATTCAAAGCTCACAAAAAATGCTATCAATACAGAATTTCCTTCCTTTGGTACTAATACCAGTAACTCTACTGTCAAGATAACTAACTATTTTGAAATTGAAGAGGATAACGATAAATTTATGTTATTCTTAATCGCTGACTTTGACGCAGATAATTACTATTTAAAAATAGGAGGATTAAAAGACGCATGATTTTTGAATACTCGATTCAAAAAATTTTTAATCAGACTATTGATGTAGTTGATATGGGTAATACAGCCCTAAGATGCACAAATAGATACAAGGATAACTATTATATCATTATAAAAACTATTATGGGTAAAACACACATCCTTAAGTTTGGTCCAGTGTGTCCTGATGTTGAAACGCTTCTCGAAGACTTTTTTGTTAACTACAAGAAACTTGATTATAAAGAGGGCGCGATAATTAAAGAAATTGATAAGTTTATCAATGACTATAAAAAAGATGTTGACACCGTAGAAGAAATAACTGAGTATGAAGCTTGGCAAGATTTCCCGGCAATTCAACAGTATTTTGAAAACGTTTAAGGAGTGTTAAAATGGCTATACAAGATGTACATCAGTACTTTTATACAATGCTTTCACAGTATCTGGAAGAAAAGGAAAATCTAGCGGATTTTGAGGAAGCTTTAAAAGAGGGTTTAATTACGGAAGACCAAATGCAGGAGGCTATGGATAATGTTGCAGCTTTAGAAGCTAATTATCACAGACTTGCCTATGTTATGTTTCTTCTTGATATGCCAAAACGTAAATCAAAAAAGACTGACTACGTAAAGCACTACCAAAAGATTTTAGATGAGCTAAAAAGACTTGGTGCTGACATTGATTCAGTTAAAAACGAAAATACAGATGCTTTGATCCACTTTAAAGCCGCTCTTAAAGCCTTAAAAGACGAGCGTTAACGCTCGTCTTTTAATAAACTATTAAATTAATAAATTATTAAATTTGTTGTATAATATATTGTAAAATAGGCTAAATTTATAAGAAAGCGAGAACGAATTATGAATATTATTACTACTGTTGAACAATTAAAAAATCCTTCCGAGCCTCTAACTTTTCTCTCTGATGAGGGTGCAAAGACTGAGGAAGGCAATGAGATTATCTCGCAAATTAAAGAGATAATGAACCAAGACGAAAATATTCTTGCTCTTAGTGCTCCCCAAATCGGTATTAGTAAACGTATCTTTTGTCTACGTTTTAATGACCAGATTAAGACCTTTATTAATCCCATTATTACTAAGAAGAAGGGTTTAAATATCGTCATCGAAACCTGCTCCTCTATGCCAGGTAAGGAAATTGTTATCGGTCGTCCTGAGGAAATCACTGTTGTGTATTACAATGATGAATTTAAGTACGAAGATAATAAGCTGGTGGGAGTTGCGGCAAGTCTCTTCGATCAACAGGCGCAACTCTTAGACGGCGTTCTTCCTAGTGACCTTGGACTTGTTTCTGATATTGAAGAAGACGGCAAAATTGAGGAATCTGATTTAGAAGAAATTATCCCATTCTATAAAGATACCTTCTTACCTAGTAAGCTTAAGGGCTTACAGCAAAGCATCGAAGAAGACAAAGATTTAGACAAGGCCTACCGTCAGCTCAAATTTACTGAAGGTGTTATTAATGGGCGTAACCTCGTTATTGAGTCTGAAGACGAGACAAATAAACGTGCTCGTGCTAAAAAGGCGGCAACTAAGACTATTCTAGGTATGAACAAAGCAGAGCACCAAATGCAGAAGGCAGAGTTTAATAACTTTGTTAGACGCGTTAGCAAGAAAAAATAAAGAAAAGGAGCTATTCAATGGCTAAAAAAATGATTAGCTTAGAAATATCTGATGAGCTACGAGAAGCTTTAAGAGTTGAAGCTTTTAAAAGGTCTCTAAGTATTTCTGCGCTTATGCGACAATTGCTAGAATCAGCGCTTTTTCCTGAGACAAAGGAAATAAGTGCAGATGACTAAATTAAATAAATCAGATAAATTTCTGGTAATAGTTGAATCGCCGAATAAAGTTAAAACTATTTCAAATATCTTAAAAACAGCAGGATTTACTAAGGCTATTGTCATAGCTTCTGTTGGTCATATTATGACTCTAAAAGACGGAGGTCCAGCCTTTAACTCTGGTATCTATCCAAAACAGAAATTCAAAATGAATTTAAGTGTTTCTGCGGATAAACAAAAGGTAGTAGAGGATATAAAAAAGCAGGCGGAAAAAGTTGATAAGATTTTCCTTATGACTGACGGAGACCGTGAGGGTGCGATTATTGCGTGGAGTCTTATTAAGTTTTGTAAGCTGCAAGAAGAAAAGTGCTATAGAGCTATAGCTCATGAAATTACTCCAAAAGCTATTATAGCTGCCATAGAAAATCCTGTTTCGTTTGATGACAACTTAGTTAACGCTGGTTTAGTTAGAATGATGTCTGATAAGCTGATTGGATATGGATTATCTCCGCTAGGCAAAAAATACATTGGTGCTAAGTCAATTGGACGTTGTCAGTCCGTCGGCTTAAAATTAGTATCAGAGAGAGAACAAGAGATTAGCGAGTTTATTCCTGAGTTATATTTTAACTTATATTTAACCTTCGAGAAAAATGCAAATGTATACAAAGCTAAATACTTTGGCTATGACCAAACAGTCGTAGAGAAGTTTACTAAGCAAGCAGACGTTGATAGTGTAATCGCTCATTGTAAAAATAATGATTTTGTTGTTTCTGATATTGAAAATATCAAGCATAAAGAATCGCCACGTCAGCCTTTCTGTACTGCAACTTTCCAGCAAGAAGCAGCATCAAAGCTAGGTCTTAAAGTTAAAGATGCTATGAGCTGTGCACAGAAACTATTTGAAGGAATAAACATTAATGGAGAACACAAAGGTTTAATCACATATATGAGAACCGACTCAACAGAAATTGCAAAAGAATTCTTGCCTGAGCTTGCTTCTTATATTGAAAATACCTATGGTACTGGTGCTTATGTTGGTCCAACAAAGGCTAAGAAAAAAGGTACAGACCAAGATGGTCACGAGGCACTTCGTGTTGTTGATGTTAATTTAACTCCTGACCTTTTAGCGTCCTTTATAAATAATAACTTACTATTAAAAGTGTATAAGCTTATTTGGCAACGAACAGTAGCATCTGTTATGGCGCCTGCGGAGATAGCTGAAACACAATATATAATAACTAACAATGGTCATATTTTTAAGTTTAGTCTAAAAGAACTCATAACTGCTGGTTATAAAGCAGCTTATGAATTCGAGGATAACCAAGACTTCTGTTCTACCAGATTGCTTAGTGTGGGTGAAATCTTACAAAAGACAGACTTAGAAAGTGTAAAAAAATTTACACAACCAAAGCCGAGATATACTGAGGCAAGTTTAGTAAAAGAATTACAGCAGCGCGAAATAGGTAGACCTAGTACCTACGCGACGATTGTAGAGACTATTCTGAGTCCGTCTAGAGGCTATGCTAATTTAGAAGAAAAACACATAGTGCCAACCGATAGAGGTATTCAGCTTGCTAAATATTGTGATAGGTCATTCTCTTCTATTATAAATTTAAACTATACAAAAGAGTTAGAGCTCAGCCTTGATAAAATAGCCACCGGTAAAATAGTGTGGTTAGATTTTATGGAAAATTTCTATAAAAACTTAACAGAAATAATATCAAGTACGGATGAAACTGGAATCGCTCCAGAAATGCCTGAAAAGACTTGTCCAGAATGTGAAAGTCCTATGGTAGTAAGACGAAGTCGATTCGGTAAGTTATTCTACGGATGCTCCAAATATCCTAAATGTAGAGGCATTATTAGCATAGATTAATTTTAAATATAAAATAATTGCTAAATTAATTGATATAAAAATCTTATCATAACTAAGATAAAATTGTAAAGGAGATTTATAAATGGCTATAAATGTGTTTGCAAAAAATGCTGCTAAAGCCAGGGCGGCTAAGGCTTTTTTACACGATTTAACTTTTACAGCCGGCTACCGCAGCACCGATCAACGTCAAAACGGTAGTGGCTTTTTAGGTAATAATTACGTAGCAAGTGCTGAAGCGCTCTGTAAAGAAGTACTTGAAAGAAACTTTAATGACGTAGACAAAGAGATTAGATACTTAGAAGGTACTAACTTTGCGTCAAGTTTAACTAGTAGCAGACCTAAAACCCAGTACTATATGGCTGAAGATATTGCTGAAGTTCTTGTTTACCTTGCAGAATGTCTAAACCTATACTGGGACGATATTAATGCAACAGTACACGAAAAAGCAACTTTTAGTAAGACTATTTTAGGTCGCGCTGTTGAGAAGTATGAAAGATTTGCTTCAATGGTTCCTGCAGCACCCGTTCAGAGCGCAAATGCTCCTACCGCACCTCGTGCAACTTCTACTAGAACTCCTGGCCAGGCACCTAAAAATAACTACAAATCTACTGGACCTCAGTCTGGTAATGTTAGAGACCTTCACGGTACTCCTGGTCAAAAGGTTTTTGCGCAGGGTGGTTCAGTATTCCGTATTGTTGGAACTATCGCAAATTCAAAAAATGTGGCCAGCGCTTTTGTACGTCCATTAACACCTACTGGTGCTTCCGGTAATACTAATAAAGTATTCGTAAATAGTGGTAACGGTTATACAGATTGTATTTGCTGGTTTGATGACCTTTCTGAAGCTAATGCCTTCCTTTCTAAGGTTGTAAACAATGCTACTATCAAGAGCAACATCACAAACTTACAAGTAGTTAAAAACAAACCTGATTCTAATGGTTATTACCTAATTGGTACTGAGTTTGGTGAATGTGCAATTAGTGCTAAAAAGCTTAATGAAGCTTTACAGGAAACTCTCCAAGATACTGAAGATGATACAATCGTAACTGAATCAGCTTGGGATAAGTTCGCAAAAAATAAAACACAAGAAACCTTAGATGATGTTCATTATTATATGAATAAGTAATTTTAGGAGGCTAATCAGAGATGAAAATAAATAAGACAAAAAGACTCGTAGAAGATGCTACTCCAGTAGAAGATACTTTAGCTGCAAGCGGAATTGATACTGAAGATATCGCTATTGATGATGTTAAAAAAGCATCTGTTGACGAAATTGCTGCCAGCGTTCAAGCAGCTGGTGCTGTAGCTTCTGAAGGTGAAGAAACCTTTAATGATGCTAACGCAGAAAAAGTAGCTCAAGAACTTAAAACCGCTGCTAAAGGTTTAGACCACACTGCTTGGGCACCACTTGATGTTAAAAATGAACTTACTGACATGTTAGACTTTTGTCTAGCTCAGTCAATGACTGCTAAGAAATCTGGAAGACGCGACGGTGTTGACATTCTTGTTTCAGGTCTTCCTGGTTCTGGTAAAACCGGTATCACAACTGCTTGGGCAGAAGACCGTGGCGTAAACCTTTTCTACTTAAACGCTAAAAACCGTGAGCTAGATGCTATCTTAAACGGTTTCCCTGTTGACGTTGTAGATGATAAATCAGGTAAGCACCAGGTTGTTAAATCTAGATCTACAATTCTAGATCCACTTGAACAGCCTAACTCAATCCTTTTCTTAGATGAGTTTAACCGTGCTCCTGAAGATTTACGTGCTATCCTCCTTACACTTATCAATGAGCATGAAATTGAAGGTGAAGGAAAAAGAGGTAAGTATGAATTTAAAAATCTCTTATTTACCGTTGCATGTATTAACCCTAACGTTCCTTCAGACCCTGGTGCTATGGAATTATTTGATGCTGAAAAGTCAAGATTTGTTGCTCAAATGGACTATGACTCAAACAAGCCTGATGCACTAAACTATATTCCTTTCTACTTACAGAAGACCATTTCTAGATTGGATAAAGATGATCCAGATTATCCTTTCCTTTATGTTCAGCATCAGAAAATGTATAATCTTGCTATGAGAATCTTAAAGCATAGAAGCTTTAAGTTTGACACAAGACAGGATTTAGGTGAGCTCGCTGAGAAGAGAGCTGTAATGCTTAACCAGCGCGAACTTACTAATGCTA
>JAEIGA010014641.1_pt1 | contig 11935 bp, 9 predicted proteins | sample 9270691 | NCBI WGS metagenome assembly JAEIGA01 (sample SAMN17057246, study PRJNA624740) | gut metagenome | biome: biome; isolation source: fecal sample | host: Bos grunniens | place: China: Xizang | collected 2019
AGTTTGGTATGAATATCAAAGTGACTCAACAGTTGGCGGGTGTGTCGCGTATCTTCGGCGGCAATCAGGTCCACTTCCCGCAACACATTCAATGCACGCATGGTCATGTCCTCCAAATTACCGATTGGAGTGCTTACCAGATACAATTTTCCACATTCATTTGATTCTTTCATTGCAAAATCCCATTTGGCGGTGTATACTTTATAAATGTCATCTCACAACAGGAGGTACTCAAGTGGACAATGACATCCGTCTTGTAAAATTTTTAAGCACTTATGCCGGAGTCTCCCGCCGCGCGGCAGGCGATCTGGTCAAAAACGGCTGTGTTACCGTTGACGGCAAAACCGTCACCGAACCCGGCTTGCGTGTCACGCCAGAAAACCGGGTCACTCTCAACGGTACTCCGGTAAAGGCACAACAGCGCAAATACTATATCATGCTCAACAAACCCCGTGGCTATGTCAGCACCAATGCCGACCCCCACGCCGATAAAAAAGCCGTCGATCTCATCGTTCTGCCGGATGCTCCCCGGCTTTTCTCCGCCGGACGGCTGGATAAAGAGAGCGAAGGAATGCTCCTTTTTTCTAACGATGGCGAATATGTCGCCACCCTTACGCATCCGCGCAATGAGATCCTCAAAACTTATATCATCCAACTTCAGCGGGAATTGACTTCCGCCGAAATCAGTAAGATCCTAAATGGTATCGAGGACGATGGCGAGTTTCTTCATGCTCTCGAATTGAACGCCCTCGGCAACCGCCGTTATTCCATTATCCTCAACGAAGGCCGCAAACGGGAAATCCGCCGCATGACCGCCGCAGTAGGTTCGCCGACCCTCCGGCTGAAACGGGTCAAAACAGGAAAACTCGAACTCGGCAATCTTGCCGCCGGACAGTGGCGGGAACTTACTTTTGAGGAGGTGCAGGCTTCTCTGCAACCGGGGCTTTGACCTCTTGTGCCGGTCTCTTCACGACCCGGATCACATTATCCTTGAGTTCTCCCCGCCGTTTGGCAAGTTCAGCCTCTGCCGTCTTGCGGTTTTTCCAGAAGAGAGCCTTGACCACCCAATCGTAATTCTTTACCTGCTCTGTGGTGATTTCCTGACCAAAACTGTTGACAACATAGGGATCACCATACATATCCACCCCCATGGGATTGATGTTGGAATTGGGGAATTCAGTTGCCAAAACCGGTTCGTCCACCGTATTTTCCAAAATCTTTTGCTGTGAAACAATGCTCACGGCATCAGCACCGTATGCACGGGCTTTTGCCAGTAAATCATCTTTCACATCGTAAATTTTCGGAACGGTGTCATAAACGATTCTCATTCTGCCGATCAACAGCAGTTGATCCCGTGGAACATCACTCTCTTTGTCGTAGAAACTGATTGCCCCGTTTTCATTTGCCGGAAACTTCTGACCGACATAGTCATATTGCACACAACCGGTAAGAAATCCGATACAGCAAAGGACGGCAAGCAGATACGTTCTCATTTTTTCTCCGCAGTCCCGGTTTCGTTCTTTTTCTGTTCTGCGGCTGCGGCCTCTTCTTCACTGATACGGGCGCGGAGCAATGCGGCATAACGTTTGTTGCTCTTGTCCCAAATCTCCAGCAGACGGGTGACGACCTGGGCCTTCATCTCCTTGTAAGGCGGCAACTTGGTACGGGCGGTACCGCCCATATCGTTTTCGTAGTAATTGTAGACGAAACGGGCAAGCCGTTCATGGGCAACCGCCGCCTCCTGATCGCCGCCGATCAAGCAGATGATACTGCGGAAAAGCAGACCGTTGACTGCACCGCTGATGGTACGCACCGTACCGTTTTTGATCCGTTCAGCCAGTTGCAACTGGACAAATTTTTCAAGCGTACCACCCTTTTGCGGGCCGTCTTCTTTGATGAGCAGTTTGAAATACTTCACCGCTTCGGCAGTTTTGCCGTAGGTGTAAAGATCCAGCACTGCGGGCTTGAGGAAGTTGATACGGGCACTGCGGAAGGTGGAGAAATCACGGTCCTTATCATAATGTTTCTGTGTATTCATGTAAGCATCGTAGGCAGCTCCCACCAGCGCAAGGTTGGGCATCAACTGGATGTCAGCGGAGTTTTCAGCATCGAACACCAGAATACGGCCGCTGCGGAAACAGTCCTGCAATGCCTGGGTGATGATACGGGCGCAATCCAGATTTTCCTTGCCCAGCGTATGGGCAATACCCTGCGATGCCCAGTAGACAGCGTGGGATTCGGGAACACGCCAGTCGAATTCGCCGTACTTCTGATTCAGCCCCAACACAAATTTGGGGTCGATCTTCAAACGTTTCCGCAGGTATTCCGCCCGGAAGTAATCGGAAAGTTTCTTGTTTTCTTCCGGGTTGTTGAGTTGTGCGGTCAAATTCTGCGGCAGTTCAGCCGGATAAGCGTTGATAAAGGCATCGTACAATGCGGCATAATCTTTGATACCGCATTTTTCCATGGCTTTCCAGAGGGGATTTTCCGGCGGATAGGCTTGCATAAACGCCTTTTCGCCGACCGGAGCGGCCGCCATTCCGGCCCAGTCCGGATTTTCGCCCAGAACTCCGGTCATTAAAATCGCCATCTGGTTCTTGTAGTACAAGTTGGCATCGTCGAGGATGTTGCCCATCTTGTGATGATAGAACCACGCCAGTTCTTTGTAGAGAATGGGGTCTTCCGGATTGTAGACCATTGCCTGATCCCGGAGCAGTTTGATACCTTCATTGACCCAGCGCCAACGGTCTTCAAAACTGGAACAGGTCACAGAAATATTGTACGCCATGTTCCACGCAAGGTAGGCGGTCGCACCGGAGAAAGTCGGCTGCAAATCAGTGATCCAGCGGGCGAGCTGAACCATTTCAAAGTAATTGCCTTCATCCTGCAATGCACCGGCGCGGAGCCACAGCAAGTCAGCCACCAGACCACGGAAACTGCCCAGAGCCACCGTGGTAAAAGCCACCATGGGCGGAGCATTTTCCACCTGTCCGGTGAAACGGAGATGATACTCTTCGACCTGACGGTCCATGCGTTTCTGCATGGCACCGACACCAGCCAGCAGGATCACAGTGACCACTGCCAGCACGAAATACATGATAATTGTACGGAACTTACTCATTTTCGGATAATCAACCCCAGTTCACGCCGACGGTACATGATGATGCCGAGCGCATAAAGCACCAATGCCCGCGGGAAGTAAAAGTAAAGTAATTTGGCGATATAGGAAAATTCCACCAACTCTCCTTTGGACACCAAGCCGGTCATATCGAACACCTGAAGCGGGATCACCAGCTTCATGACGATACCAGCGACCAGCCGTGCCATCTGATCCCCGATGCCGCTGACATAAGTCTGACCGAGGATGTAGGAAGAAAGACTGCCGAAAAGCAGATAACTGATGACCACAAACAACGCTGTCGGCAGAGACATGAAACCGCCGAAGGCACATCCGAGTCCGGCAAGCATGATGATCCCAAGTCCGATCACCAGCACCGCACGGGCGTAGTTCGCACCGAAACCGGTGACAGCAATCAGGAGTTTCGGACCGTCCGCTTCCTGAAAGAATTGAGAGGTTTTGGAGTCATCCGCATTGAGATAACGCAGAAACACATCCTGATTGGGGGTAATAAATCCCCATTTGGGATCGAGGCGTTTTTCATGGAAGACACCGGACATAACCTGTTCCGGACCGTCGGAGAGGGCGTAAAAGTAGATATCATAATCTTTTCCCGCCTGATTTTGCGCCGCAGCATTATTTTTCTGATCCTGACGCAAACGGGGGACACCCAACAGCCAGAGCCCGCGGGTCATGCGCTGTCCTTTGCTGGAGACCTTTTCAATGTAGGTACGATAGCGGAGAAAAACCGGTTTATCCAGATTTTTCGGCAGATTTTCATACCGCCACATCCGGACATTTTCAAACGGCAGTTCTGTATTCCGTGAAATGACCATACGCTTGATTTCGGCGAACATTTTGTCCTGCCCCTCCGGCGAAAGATCGACCGGCTGACCTTTGCTTTGAAGGTCTGCGACCCGCCGTTTCAGCACTTCACGGGCGATAGCATCAAAGTCGGGACGTACCGGCAGGTAGACACGGCGGCCGACCATGACTTCGGCACGAACCTTATCCAGTTCAGCCTTGGGGTAATCCTGTTTGTCAAAGTTCCACAGCACGATAAAGTAGGTGGCAAGTGCAGCAATCACCAACAGCACCAGATGGATAAGGCAGACGCCCAGCCATTTGGCAAACCATATTTTGACTTTGGAAACAGGCTTGGTCACGACCATATGGAGCTGATATCCTTCGATATCCTGGGTCATTACAAAACAACCGATCCACACAGACGAGAGTGCGAGAATAAAACTGATGGCAGAGAGCGTGTAGAAAATCGATATCTGAATAAAATCAGATGCCGCCACACCGCCCCGTACTGTTGTAGGCACACACGCCACGCAAAGCAGCAGCACCAGCAGCAGGAGTTGAAAAACGTGAGAACGTGCGGCGTTCTTCCACGTCAGATTTACGATTGCCCAAAATGATTTCATTTGCGGTTGCCCAGAATATCATTCAACTTCTGATTGACTTCATCCAGTTTTGCCGCCTCCTCCTTGGAGGGGACAATTTCCGGAACTTCTTTTGCCTTGCTCTGAACTTCACCGGTCAGCGTATCCAGTTTTGCGGCGACCTCCTCCTCTTTGGCGGTAACGGGTTCAACCGCAACAGCGGGAGCGGCTTTGGGTTGAGCCGGAACTTCCTGAACGAGTTGTTCCAACACGGCACTGGTTTCATCCGGAGCGGCAGTCAGGTAATCGGCGATGCGGCCGCCGGAAGCGGCTCCTGCCGTTTCTGCACTCTCTTTCTTGGCGCGGGAGACGACATCGAGGAAGAACTCTTCCAGGGTACGGCGGGGATGATCGACCGTAAACGTTTCTCCGTGCAGATTTTCACGCAGAACTTTCAACACCTGTTCCAGAGCGGCGGGTTCGAGGGCGGGCGTGACGATGCGGTTTTCTTCACTGACTGCGAGCAGTTCGTTCAGACAACCTTCGGCACGGATCTTTCCGCCGTAAAGCACGATCACCCGGTCACAGACATCTTCGATATCGCTCAACAGATGGCTGGTGATGATAACGGTTTTGCCGCGTTTTTTGAGTTCAAGAATCAAATCTTTGATCTCACGGCAACCCAGCGGGTCCAACCCGGAAGTGGGTTCGTCAAGAATCAGGAGTTCGGGGTCATTGATCATGGCTTGCGCCAGACCGATACGCCGCTGCATACCCTTGGAAAATTCACCGACACGGCGGTGGCGGGCATGGGCCATACCGACCATATCGAGCAACTGTTCAATGCGTTTCTGACGGTCGGCTTTGGAGAGATTGAAAAGCGAACCGAAGAAATCCAGCGTCTCTTCTGCGGTCAGATACTTGTAGAGATAAGAATCTTCCGGCAGATAGCCGATCTCTTTTTTGGTTTCCACCGTCCGGGGGGATTTACCGAAAACGGTCAGTTTGCCGCCGGTGGGATAGAGAAGTCCCAACAGCATTTTAACGGTCGTGGATTTACCGGAACCGTTGGGCCCCAGCAAACCGACAACTTCACCCTGACGGATCTCGAAATCAATATCATTGACGGCTTTGGCCTTGGGGCGTCCCCAGAAATCCCGGAACACCTTGGTCAAGCCCACTGCTTGTACGATCGGCTCATTCAATTCTGCCATTTTTATTTTTTCTCCTGCTGAACACCGCCGGAGGCGGGTAACGGTCAATATTCAGTTTCTCCGTCCGTTTCCACGGTGAGTTCTTCACCGGTACGCACCAGACGGGCACTGTTGAAGACGATAACGATGGTGCTTCCGGCATGGACCACAGCGGCCATGATCGGATTCATCCAGCCGAAAATGGAGAGGATCATACCGCCGAAAACGAACAGCATACCCAGCACCAGATTCTGATTGATGATCATGCGGGACTTCCGTGAGAGGTAGACCAGCATGGGGATACGGCGCAGATCGTTGGTCATCAGTGCGATACTGGCACTGTTGATCGCCACGTCACTGCCGATGGCACCCATAGCGATACCCAGATCGCCGGCGGCAAGAGCGGGAGCGTCGTTGACACCGTCACCGACCACGGCGACACGGGAACTCTTTTTGACATTTTCCACAAATTCCACTTTACCTTCGGGGAGACATTCACTGCGGAATTCGTCGATCTGCAACTGGGCGGCGACAGTTTCGGCAACGGACTGCCGGTCACCGGTGACCATAGCGCAGAAACGGACACCCAGATGACGGAGATCGTCGATCATAGCGGGAGCCTCACGGCGGAGTTTATCCTTGAAACCGATCCAGCCGAGAACCACTCCGGCACGGGCGACAAAGACCACACTCATACCTTCGGATTCACCTGCGGCCTGTTCCGGCACGGCGACACCCATATCTTTCATCCAGTTGGCACGGCCGATCAGACACGGTGCGCCATTGATGACGGCGGAAACACCTTTACCGGGGGCCTCCTGGAAATCCACGGCATTATCCAGTTCCAAACCGGCTTCCGCCACCAGTTTCTGAATGGCGACAGCGGTCGGGTGGTTGCTGAAACGTTCCGCAGAACCGGCAACTTTAAGCAGTTCGGCAGAGGAAACTTCGCCGAAAGGATTGAGTTTGACAACGGAGAGCAAACCATCGGTCAGCGTACCGGTTTTGTCAAAGACGAAAGAGGTGATCTTGGAAGCAAGTTCCAGATGGCTGACATTTTTAATGAAGATACCCAAACGGGCGGCGGCGGCAACGGCGGCGACCACAGCGGTCGGCGTGGCAAGCACCACTGCACAGGGACATGCGATAACCATAAGGGTGATGACACGGCTGATATCTTCAGTGAACCACCAGGTGATACAGGCGAGCATCAGCACGGTGGGCGTGTAATAACCGGCATAACGGTCGATGATACGCACCACGGGGGTACGGCTGGCTTCGGCTTGCATAATCATATCTTTGACTTTGCCGAGCGTGGTATCTTCACCGACTTTGGTAACTTCCAGATCGACCAGACCGGTCAGGTTCTGCGTACCGGCAAAGACGTCATCGCCCGCACCTTTTTCCACCGGGAGGGATTCACCGGTGATGGAGGCCTGATTGACGGTACTTTCACCGGAGATGATCCGGGCATCCACCGGGAAGTTTTCACCGGGACGGACACGGATACGGTCGCCGATGGCGAGTTCCGTCACCTGAACGTCAGTCTCACTGTCGCCATCCGCACCGACTTTGTGGGCGGTATTGGGGGTCAGTTTGATCAGTTCTTCGATGGAACGCTGTGCGCCGCTGGCGGTACGGGTTTCAATGATAATGGTGATCAACAGGAAAAAGGCGATGATGCCCGCAGTCTGGAAGTCCGCACTTGCCAGAGCGGCGAGAATGGCGAGAGCAACCAGTTCGTTCATGTAGACTTTGCCGTTGATAAGATCCTTCACCGCAGTCACGATGATGGGGAATGCCAGAATAAACGCACCGAAAAGGGCGCAGAGACTGGCGGCGAACTGACGTTCACCGGGGAAGATCCATTCCAGCACAAAGGAGTTCAGGGTCAGGAGACCGCCGATGAGGGCGAAAAGGATACGGCCCATGGTACGGTCGTGACCGACACCGCCGGGGGCATCGTGACCGCAGGGGCAGTAGCCGCCCTGTTCATGTTCATGGTCATGACCGCAGGAGCAACCGGCTTCGTGCTTGTGTTCATGATGATGTCCGCAACTGCAAGCGTGTTCGTGTTCATGTTCATGCTTATGGTCATGGTCATGTCCGCAGCAGCAAGTATGTTCTTTTTTGTTTTCGTTTTCAGCCATGATTTATTTCTCCTCTCCGGCAGCGGGTCCGACCGCTTTCTGTTTTTTGGGTTCCGGATTGAGTTTGATCCACAATTTTTTCTGTCCTTTGCCCATACTGCCGGAACCGAGGATGAATTTATCCTCTTCGTTCTGCATCACTTCGGCAAGGGTGCTGGTATAGAGAGCCATCAACACGGTTTTGGGGTTGGCGGCATACTCTTTGTTGATACTGGTGAAATAGATGCTCTCGGATTTAACTTCGGAGACGATCTGTTTGCGATAGGTCTCGGCGGCGGCGAGGATGGCAGCCTTTTGAGCCTGGGAATCGTTTTCGATCTGCACCTGATATTCCAGTGCCTTGTTTTTCAGCGTGGACTGGGTGTTGCTGGCGGCGGCGACTTCATCGAAAGCCGCTTTGGTCTTGGCGGGGGGAGCGACCCGGTTGAGGGTGACATTGACCACTTCGACACCGCAATCGGCGGCATTGACCAGCCGGACAAAGTGCCGCATGACTTCATCTTTGTAGAAGCCCTGTTTTTCACGGAGCATGTCTTCGATCTTCATGCTGGCGGTGATATGGATGACCGCCTGACGGAAGAGGTTGCGGATCAGGGTCTGCGGACCGCGGGTTCCGTTGAAACCGTCGGCATCGGTCTCCGTTTCGTCATTGACAACAATGCCGTTAAGCACCGGTTTGAGCGGAGTGGCGGCAGTAGTGTAATACTTCCGCGGATCGGACACCTTGTAACTGAACGCCCATGAAGAGTGGACGATATTGGCATCGCCGGTGAAAAGGTAGGAATCCCGGCCGGGTTCCAGAGAGGACTGCTCCTGTCCGGCAGGGGCTTCTGTCGGCATGAAATCCACCGTCATCGTCTGGGGATTGGTCTGGATCTCGATGAACTGGTTCACCGGATAGGGCAGAAACCAATGTCCGCCGGTGAAGAAAGTCTCTTCGATTTTACCGAACTTCATCACGATAACGGCACGCTGGGGTTCCACGGAGAAGTAACCGCCTCCGGTGAAGAAGTAGATCAGCATACCGACGATCACCACCAGCAGAAGCCCGAAGGCCCACTGGAGACTTTTGACCAGAGATTTCAAGCCGGACTCATACTGGCCCGAACGGTCGAAATCCTGGCGGATAACGCTTTTGGGTTCTTCCATTCTCAATACTCCTTACTTGGCGGCGGGGGTCAGGACTTCGGCACCGGGTTTGAAGAGATTGAAGGGAGCGACATCCGTATCAAGCACCAGCGTGGTACGGCTCTTCATCACACTGCGGAGAGAATCCAGTTTGCGGAGGAATTCAGCCAGTTCCGGATTCTGTTTGAATACGGCGTAATACTGGGCGGCCTCGGCATCGCCTTTGGCGCGGATCTCTTTGGCTTCGGCTTCGGCATCGGCGAGCAGAATGGCTTTCTGGCTGTCCGCCTTGATACGGATGTTTTTGGCTTCACGTTCACCTTCGGCGAGACGTTCGGCGGCGGCACGCTGACGTTCCTGGATCATGCGTTCAAAGACCTTTTCGCTGATGGACTTGGGAACGTTGATGGTATTGATACCGACACTGACGACTTCCATGCCGAATTCAGCGGCACGTTTGGCAAGATCGGTGCGGATCTTATTCTGGATCTCATTGAGTTTCATCTGTTTCGGGTCAACGTTGATGACCTGATTGAAACGGTACTGACCGAAAGCGGCATTTTTGAAACCGCGCATCCAGGAGTTCAATTCGGCTTCAGCCTTGGTGATATTTTCCATGGACTTGAAGAAATCCAGTGCATTGCTGACACGGTAGTTGACATAGATGCCGACCAGAATATTCTGACCGTCAGCGGTCATGGTCTCTTCCAATTTGCCGGAACCGCCTTCAAAGCAGCGGATGCGGTGATCGAAACGGTAGATGCGCTGGAAGGGGAAAGGCCAGCGGAAATGCAAACCCGGTTCCGTAACTTGCGTGGGCCGTCCGAAAGTGGTGACCACGGCGCTCTCGGTCTGATTGAGTTGGAAAGAGAAGACAGCGACCAACAGGATCGCGGCGACGATGACACCGAGCAGGATTGTCGGCCAATGTTTGAAAAATTTACCAGTTGCCATGATTTTTGAACCTCCAAATTTTATTTATTCAACATTTTGTTGCAACTTCATATCAGGGTTGAGAAACAGCGGTCAGGTCGGTATCGACGAGATCGATGCGTTCTTTTTCTTCCAAATTCAACTCATACACTTCATTGCGGAGCGATGAGGAGACCACATACTTGCGGACATTCTGACAATCCTTTTCGAGGAAGTCCAGATAGGCTTTCAGCTTGAACATGCTCGGCATCATATTGTAGGTGGTAAGCTGTTTGCCGAAACGTTCACTTTCGGCGCGTGCCACGGTGCGGGTCATGTACTGATAGGCTTTGGCATCTTCCACGATCTGTTCTGCCGCAGACTGGGCGGCGGGAACGGTCTGGGCGGCATAACTCTGCGCCTTGAGGATCATGGTCTCTTTTTCTTCCAGTGCGCCGATCACGTTCTGATAGGCGGGAGCGACCTTTTCCACCGGCGGATGAGCGTCCAAAATGGTAACGGAAACGATATTCACGCCCAGTTTATGGAGATCAGCGAGTTGCTGGATGCGTTTCAGCATGGCATTTTCAGCAACACTGCGTCCGGTGGACATCACTTCCATCAGGGGAGAACTTGCCAGATATTCCGTTGCCGCCTGCTGACCGATGTGGAGCAGGGTTTTGTCGGGATTGGCATTGTTGTAAGCATAATCCATCACACCGTCTTTGCGGATACGGTAGGAGATCGGAATGACCATACGGACAAAGGAAATGGAGGAACCGTCGGACTCTTTTTTGCCGCCTTCGGGCGGAACGGCAACGATGAAGTTGTTGTCATCACTGCCGTGAGCGGTGGTCCAGAGAACGACCTGTGAAAGTTGCTTCTTGCCGGTCTGATCGTTGTGGAGTTCGCCGATCGTCACCTGATGAAGTTCGGAGCAGGAGAACGTTTTAATATCGCCGAAGGGCCAGGGCAGACTCCAGTAGATACCGGGCTGAAGCGGCTGTTTGGTGGTGACACAACCGAGGACTTCCCGGATACCCACCTGACTGGGACCGACTTCGTGGAGCATGGTAAAGCCCCAGAAAATCGCCGACCACACCAGAAGCATGGGGAAGAAAGAGCGTTCCACAAAACCGTAGAGCCACGTTCCGGAAACTTTGAAGCCGAACTGGTAGTCCAGTGCGGAGGCGATATTACGCATCACGCCGCCGGGTTCGGTGAAGAGAGCCAGCAAGCGGCTTTCAAAGATCGGGCGCAACTCTTTGAGGGTGCGGGGACGGTAAAATTCGATAACAAAGTTGGTCAAAAATTCAACGCCGAGAACGGCGAAGATCCAGAAGAGCGTTTTGGCGATATAACCGTCGATTTTCAACTGATTGCTGTTGGCGAAAATCGCAGAGATCGTGGCACAGCCCATAACGACAAAGCCGACCACCAGCCATGCACCGACCGGACGGAGCCAGCGGAAAGAGCGCACCCGGGATTGACCGATGAAAAATGCACCGAGGAATACGCTGACCAGCATCATAATAAAGGAGATGACCGCCAGATGCAGAGCATTATTGACACTCTGGGGCATCGTAGTACGGGCGTTCCATGCACTGCCGAAGTGCCACAGAAGCAAACCGACCGCCGCCGCACCGAGTACCGCCAGCACATAAGGCGCATATTTGGTGAAGTTGCTGAAAGATCTGCCCGCCGTGAAACGGACATCTTCTTCCACATCGAGCGCGCGGTTGTCTTTGCGCTTTTCCAGCAGAACTTTTTCTTCATTTTCCTGTGCTGCGGCAGTGTGCATCACACCGTAAATCAGGGAAGCCGCTGCGAACAGCGTTCCCAATGTGTAGGGAATGACTGCCAATGAGAATACATCGGAAATCGAATTCCCTCCCCGTACTGCACTGACGATGATCGTCAGTACCAGCAGTACCAGCGATGCGATCAGACTGATCACAGACAGCCTTGTCATCAATTTTGCATTGTCAATTGATGCGCGAATGTCATTTGTTGTTTCCACTCTTTACCTCTTTTTGTGTTTTATTA
>JAEIGA010014642.1_pt1 | contig 11934 bp, 12 predicted proteins | sample 9270691 | NCBI WGS metagenome assembly JAEIGA01 (sample SAMN17057246, study PRJNA624740) | gut metagenome | biome: biome; isolation source: fecal sample | host: Bos grunniens | place: China: Xizang | collected 2019
CTTTCAAACGGTAAGAATGTATATCCTGAAGAGATCGAGGCTGATCTCCAGAAGGTAGAGGGAGTAAACGAAGTGGTTGTTTATGCTGGTGAGAGCCGTGTACAGAAGGATAAGATTACTATTGTAGCCGAGATCTTCCCAGATGTCGATCTTCTTGCAGACAAGGGCATTACAAATGCTCAGGAGTATTTTGAAAATCAGATCAGGATACTGAATGCGAAGATGCCGCCATATAAGGCAGTCAAGAGAGTAAAGCTCAGGGATGTTGAATTCCAGAAGAATACCTCAAGAAAGATTACAAGATTTTCAATCGACAAGACCATCGAATGATCTCGAGAGTGATATATTTCGCAGGAGGATGCTTCTGGGGAACGGAGCACTATATGAGCCAGTTACCAGGCGTACTTGATACCTCTGTCGGTTATGCAAACGGAAAGGTTCATAATCCTGCCTATGAACAGGTCTATACGGATCAGACAGGTCATGTGGAATGCGTGAAGGTGACGTATGATCCTGAAATCATTACATTGGCGGCTTTATGCCGCCTTTTCTTCCGTTCTATAGATCCTCTCCTGCTTAACAGGCAGGGCGATGATTGCGGTACAAGATACAGAACCGGTATATATTGGTCTGATGAACAGGACCGTCAGATCGTAGAGGAAATATATGCTGAAATCCAAGGCATGTATGACCAGGATCTGGTAGTAGAGAAGTCTCCGCTTGAATGCTTTTACCATGCGGAGGAATATCATCAGGATTATCTGTATAAGAATCCGGAAGGATACTGTCATCTCTCTTTGCAGACAATGAAGTTCGCAAAGACCTACTCTCAGATAATAAAGGACTTGAGGAATGTTGCTGATGAAGGTAAGAAAACTGTTCTGCCACGATTCTTCAAGACTGGGCCGGGGGAGTACGGTGAAGGGGACAGATTCCTCGGAGTGGTTGTTCCAAGCACGCGCAAAGTTGCAAAGATACATAAGGATGCATCTTATGAAGTCCTGGAAGCACTTCTGGAAAGCGAATGGCATGAATGCAGATTATGCGCATTGCTTATACTGATAGAAAAATACAGGAAGGATCAGGAGTGGGCCGTAAATTTCTATCTGTCCCATCTTTCCGGTATAAACAATTGGGATCTTGTTGATCTTTCTGCACCTTATATTCTTGGAGATTATCTGCTTGAAAAGGGTGATAGGTCTGTTCTATATGAATTGGCAGAATCAGACAATATGTGGGAACAGAGGATAGCTATAGTTTCTACATTGATGCTGATAAGACACGGCCAGTTTGATGATACTATAAGACTGGCAGAGTCTTTTGTCGGAACACGACATGATCTTATCAGAAAGGCTGTGGGATGGATGCTCCGTGAGGTCGGAAAAAGGGATCAGAAGAGACTTGAAAACTTTCTTGAAGCCTATATGAGAGTCATGCCGAGGACAATGCTGAGATATGCGATTGAGAAGTTCCCGCCGGAGCAGCGCAGATATTATATGTCCTGAATGTAAATTCTATAAAAAAAAGTCCATTACCAAGAACGGAACGGTAATGGACTTTTCTTTTTTTATTGTATGATTATCAGTTGATTGCTGCGGCAAAACCACCATTGCGGACCATCTTTACAGTAATCTTTGAATTATTGTTTACTGAAGACTTCTCCATGCGGTAATCCATAGCCATTACGTCAGCATTAAGGCCATCTACAAACGATGTCATCTGCATATCCTGACCCTCTGGGAGGAAATCCAAAGCAACCTCAATCTCACGTGGATTGTCATTTGTGATGCCGCCGATGAACCACTTGTCACCTCTGCGCTTAGCCATTATGATATACTCACCTGCTTCAGCAGCAAGTACACGTGTCTCATCCCAATTCACAGGAACGCTGGTGATGAAATCACGGCAGTCCGGCCAGCTGTCATAACGGCATGGGTTATCCATAAGCATCTGAAGATTGCTCTCGAAAAGTACAAATGCAGCGAGATGATATGCCTTTGTACCGACACCTGTACAGTAAGGACGGTCACCGTGGTGATACTCTGGCTGGTAGCAGATCATAGGGCCAGGAGTGTAGTCCAGAGGACCTACTGCTCCACGGATGAATGGAATCCAGATGCTGTTTTCAGGCTTGCAGTTGCCGTTGAACTCCATTCCGCGTACACCTTCGTAAGTAAGTACGTTAGGATAACGGTAATCGAGACCGCTTGGGTGGAAGGCTCCATGGAAATCAACCATGATATGATGCTCTGCAGCTTCTTTTGCGACGCGGTCATAGTAGTCGATCATCCACTGGTCCTGGCGGTCCATGAAGTCGATCTTTGTACCTACGATACCCCATTCCTCAAATTTCTCGAAGAGATCCATATGATGCTCTACAGTAAGCCATGGCAACCATACGAAGATGCCGACGTTCTTTGACTTGGCGTAACGGATAAGTTCAGGAAGATTTACCTCAGGATTTGTAGTATAAGGATCACGTGTGTCAAGCGCCCAACCCTCATCCATGATAATGTAAGGGATGCCGTGAAGTGAAGCAAAATCTACAAAGTATTTGTATGTATCGAGGTTGATACCTGCCTTGAAGGTTACGTCCGGACCATATGGCATACCATTGAGCCAGTCCCAGCATGTCTGGCCAGGCTTGATCCAGCTTGTGTCATCAATCTGGCATTTCTGGGCAAGACGCATAGGCATTGTGTTTTCTGCAAGACGTCCATCCTCCTGAGTGATGAGCATATAACGCCAAGGGAATGTTCGTGTACCGTCAGTCTTGGCAATGTAATCCGCTTCCTTGAGGATGCGCTGTTTTCTGTCGCCGTCATCTTCATATTCCAGTGGATTCTTTGGCTGGATGGCAGAGAGGCTGTTGTCTCCATTGCCTTTGAGAAACAGGCCTGGATAACTTACAAGATCGAACTCGCTCAGCAATATCTTCTGGTTCTTGCCCATGATAAGAACAGGGAGCTCGGTCATCTTGTCCTCCTTTTTCCACTCTCTGCTCTTTACGATAGTATATTCCTCCTCACAACCGGTCTTGAATCTGTTTGGCTGCTGAAGCACGAGGTCGCAGTCATCAGCAAGCTGGAATACTGTGTTTTCCTGCATTACCTCAATCTCATCCGGAAGAGATGTCTTCATTCTGAAAGCGACTCCGTCGTTATATACACGGAATTCGACAGCATAGCCACCCTTCATGTCAAGCGTGAGAAGAGTATAATTATTCTCTACCTGACTGTATTTCAGTGGGAAAAGCGGAGTCACTGTCTCATTTACATTGCGTACACTTTTCTTTTTAAGTACAGGGTCGGCTCCCAATGTCTTGTCACGCAGCTGCATGCCGATGACACTCTCCTTCAGCAAGGTCTCATTGTGACTTTCGATATCATAATAAATACGGTCAGCAAGTGTTACGTTCACCTTTGTCTGTCCGTCAGGACTCTGTGCCGTTATCTTCTTCTGGGCATATCCGCTTATGCATGCCAGAGACATGAGAAGCACAGTAAATATTCTTAAAGCTTTCATTGTGGTTATTGTTATTTAATTCTGGATTATTGAAGGCTCCTGATAAAGTCTATAATCAGAGAGAATGTCGGATAATAGTTCTCGAAGAGGGAATTCTCCCATGTGTCATAAATGGTATGATAATATTTGAATGCATCACCACCTTCATTCACGAAGAAGATACAAGGTACATTTCTCAACGCAAAAGGGTAGTGGTCGCTGTTTCCGGCGAGTTCATGTCTGTCCAGTTCCTTGAAATATCCTTTTTCAGCATTGATCTTTTCGAACAATGGGTATAGTTTCATTCCCTCATTGCTTACCTCGCAGTACTGAGCCGGATTATTATCTGCAATCATATCCAGGTTGAAGAGATATTTTATCTGATTCAGAGGTGCAAGCGGATGTTCGGCATACCATTCTGATCCTCTCAGATTGGCATCTTCACCTGAGAATGCGATGAAATACATGTCATATTCCGGTCTGTTCTTCGCATAATGAGCAGCCATTGTGATTATTGTAGCAGTACCTGAGGCATTGTCATGAGCACCCGGATAGAAGGTCTTCTTTCCCAACTTGCCAAGATGGTCGTAATGCGCTGTAAAGACATAGCAGCTGTCGTGTCTCTTTCCCTCGACTTTTGCAATCACGTTAAAGCACTCATAATCATTGAGAAATTCATTCTCCATATCTACCTTGATGGTCTTGGCATCAACAGGGAAGTCAGGCTTTACCCAAATGACAGGTTTTTCCTTTACAGTCTCTCCGTATGCCTTGTAGAATTTGAGCGGTGCCTCCCAAGTATAAACCATACCTGAATTGCTGCAATCCTTCTTGCTCATCAGTTTCTTGAAATCTGCTGAGTGCTTGTATGTGAACATGAAATCGCATACAACAAAGGCTCCTTCATATTCCGGACTCGCAAGGTCTGCAAAAATCTTGTCAGGATTATAATTGAGCGTATCAACATAATAAAGTTTGAACTCGCCCTTGATTGAAGGGTTGAACTCCCTTACAGTGAAATCCTGTCCCGGAACCAGTTTCTTACCGTCGACAGATACTTTCATCTTGCCTGGAAAGGTGTTGATATCCAGTTTGAACGGCTGGCATGTCACCTCGTCAACATTGATTTTTTCAAACTCTTTGGCAATCCATCTGCCGGCCTTGTTGGCACCATCTTCAGCATAGCCGCGTCCCTGATATTTAGCGGAACTGAGCTCCTTGACTATCTTCTTGTAATGTGCCAGATCCTGTGCACCGAGCTGCAGTGAAACAGCAGCCAATACTAATAGAATAATTTTTTTCATATGGTTTTATCTTTTCAAATATTCATTGCTCAGGATCATACTGCGTACCAGTTCTTTTGCCGCAGCAGAACCGACATAATCAATAAACAGAATACCGCAGTTCTGTCTGATACCGGACATCTTTTCTGCTAACCAAGGATTGACTATGTCAGAAAATTCCTTCGGACCAGCTTTGGGCATTGCTGTGGCACTGGCGTAACTGATGAACCATTTGCCTGCATCAGGAGACGCCTGCATTGCCATCTTCATATGTTCAAAAGTCAATTCTGCCTTCTCAGCGGCATGTGTCGCATCTTGATGGAAGTAAATGTCTTCTATGGAGACATCAGCCTGTTCCCCATCAGATCCCGCCATTTCCATCTCAAAGGTCGAATTGTCTTGCCATTTTCTGCATAATGCTCCCGGATAATTATCTCCTGATTTATCGCGGTGCAGAAACAATATCTTGCCGCGGCATTCGCCCAGCGTAATATCAGATCTGAAATCCTGGACAAACCAGATGGCGTTATCCGGATCCTGCAAACTCTGTATCAGCCGCTCCTCATATTTTCTGATGTCACCTCCTTCGCACTTCATGGTGACAATCAAAGTCTCGGAAGGATGTTCTCTCAAAAAACTGATAAAGGTCGGCAATATGTCATCTTCCCAGTTTGTGAACTGGAACATGACGCTATGATACAGACCTAACTTTTTGCTGATATTACTTGCGCGAAGACGAATGTCGAATCCGCGTATCCCGCCTTCCAACTGTTCTGCAATATCCATATCCTGAGTCTTAGTGCCGACCAGTCTGCCGTATAGAGCACCACTGTCGTGAGTGGCTGGTATGGACAACATGCACATCGGACTGTCATCCGGAACGGATTTCATCCAATCTGAAAGTGTCGCAACAGTATCAATCTTAAATGGATTGATGGCCAGGATAATAGCTAAAATTGTCGATATCAAGCGGATGCGTTTTTAAATGAGTCTCAGCTACTTTGTTCCAAAGATTCTGTCACCGGCATCACCTAAGCCAGGAAGAATATATTTATGTTCGTTCAAACCTTCATCTACTGATGCTACAAATATATCCACATCAGGATGGGCTTCGTTGACAACCTTTATTCCCTCCGGAGACGCAACAAGAGCCATCATACGTATGTTCTGGTATCCATCATTTTTCAGACGGCTGATTGCATCACATGCACTGCCACCTGTAGCAAGCATCGGGTCTGTCAGGATAACAAGACGGTCCTTGTTGCTCGGCATTTTATAGTAATAGAACACAGGCTGACAAGTCTCTTCATCTCGATACATTCCGATATGTCCTACTCGTGCAGACGGGATAAGCTGAAGCAGACCATCGACCATGCCAAGTCCTGCTCGCAGAATCGGAGCAATGACAACCTTCTTGCCGGCAATTTTCGGTGCGTCCATCTCCTGGAGAGGGGTTTCGATACGTTCATATTCCAAAGGGAAGTCACGGGTTACCTCGTAGCCCATCAATAAGGAAATTTCCTCCAGGCACTGACGGAATTTTGATGTAGAAGTCTCTTTGTTACGCATTATGCTGAGCTTATGCTGAACAAGAGGATGGTCAATGATATGTACACTCATAATATCTTATATTTAATGTAATTATACTTGTGGTATCAATTTACAAATGTAATGATTTTGCTATAATCCTGATGCAATACATCTGATGAATCGGAGATAAAAGGTATTTATAATCTCCAGCGCAGAGAAAGATAGACGCCTTCTGAAATAACATTCTCAGGACTATAGTATATCGTGCCTATCACACCTGCTGACAATCGTTTATATACCTTGACGAATAATCTTGTCTGTGAATATATGTCAAGTGGAGAATTCATTTTATGAGTCTTCCACAGATCGGTATAATGTTCAATAATGAAATGCTTCCATTCCCAGCCTCCGACAACCGAGAACTGACCTCCGAAGCCTAAACGTTGCTTCCACATAGCAAGGGGCTCCAGTGCCAGGTATCCATGCTTGCTGTAAATGCAATATGCTGCACCTGCATATGCAGTACTTTCATAAAACGAATCAGCAGCAAGTCCTCGATACTCTGTATGTATGTAGATAGGTTTATCCCAGAACTTCTGTTCCCAGAAGAACTGTCCATATGCTTCTGCTCTGCCGCCGCTGAATCCTGAAAGTTCGGCATATGCGTATCCTACATGATCTTTTCCGATAGACGTCGTCTCGGAAGCTACTTTTCCGGAACCATCAAGAGGGGAAAACATAAGCATTATATATGATGAAAGGTCGCTCTTTTCCTGTGCTGTCAGATTGAAGCACGAAATCATTGATATGAAAATAAGAAAATACAGTACGTCTTTCTTCATGCGTTTATAACTGTTATAATTCAACCTCGTACATCAGGTAGTGGCACTCGGACATTCCCAACTTCTGATATACAGACTGAGCCTTTTGATTATCCCTGTCAACATAAAGCCGGATCTGAGTCACTCCTTCGCTCTTATCTTCCCTTGGTTTCGTCCTGCAAAACTGCCTGAACTCCCTTCAGCGTCCGTTCGTAATCCAATGCCAAGACTTCAGATTCCATAGCCATATCTGTTTGGAAGCGGGTGATGGTTTCTGCGAATGACATGTCGTGTGGAGCAACCTCAATATGAAGTGCGCAATCTGCATTTTTCTTTACCATGTGTTTCATCTTATGACCGAAGAAATCTTTATCGTCCATATATACGAATCCAAGTCTTGAATATAATGCCTCAGCCTCGGGCTTGTCTTCATCAACTATGAGTCCGGATATTTTATGTCCCAATGATGCCGCACGTCTGCATTGTGCTTCAAATAGTCGGGAGGCAATGCCACGCCCTCTGTATTCTGTCAGTACTCCTACTGAATCCAGATAGAATTCCCCGGCTTCCGTCTCCTTCAACTGAGCGAAACCTGAATCCTTGCCAATAATGTCCACAACAGGTTGCTTGAGCCTCTGGTAGTCCGCTCCGTCATAAGCACACATCGCTCCAACTACCTTTCCGTCAATATCTGCAACAAAAGTGTTCTCATAACTGTAGATCGTCTCCTCACTTGCTGCTATCATGCTTATGGATTCATGCAACTGTTCATATGTAATGCCGTTGGATTCCAGAATAGACTCCACAGGCCATGCAAGCATGAACAGTTCTGCAATTTGCGATGCTTCCTCTTTCCTGGCGTTTCTGATTATAACATTCATATCATTCTGTTTCATTACTGACTTTCCCTCTGATTCTCTTGAGAACGAAGGAAAAAGGGAATCCGTCTATCCTTCAAATGTAATGATTTTTCAGTTAAACAGATTCTGCGTTTCTGGAAAACAGGTGAAAAGAACTGAAAAATGAGTATATTTGAGCCATGGAATACTTGTCAAAACAACGATACGACGAAATTGCGGCCGAGCTGGATCATCTTATCAGCGTGGTCTATCCCGAGATTAGAGAGGCCCTGGCAGAGACTAGTGCACAGGGAGACCGTAGCGAGAATGCCGGCTACCGTGAAGCAAGGCGCAGACAGGCCAAGACCATCAGCCGTATCCGTTTCCTGCAGAATATCCTGGAACATTCGCGTGTCATTGATCCTGATGCTCTTCCTAAAGACAGGGTCTGCCTTCTTAGCCGGGTCGAATTTACGAACCTCTCCACTAATGCCCGGATGACATTCGAGATAGTAAGCCCTCACGAGATGAACCTCGAAGCGGGCAAGATTTCGCTCAAATCCCCGATTGGAGCAGCCTTGATGGGCAAGAAGGTCGGTGATATTGCCGAGGCTCAGGTCCCGTCCGGAACACTGCGCCTTAGAATCGAAAGCATCACTCTCGACTAATGTCATCAAGCATGGCTTTAGTGCCTTCAAGTGTCAATCTTTTCTGAGCCTCAAGATACTCTTCATTGAAATATGTAATTTTATAATGTCGCCGTTTTAAGAAAACATCAATAAATATATATAGCAGAGATCCTATGCTGATGACTGTCCAAAGAAGAATGCCCTGGATCAAAGGCTTAAGTCCGATAGAATGAAGTACGTCTTTGGAGAGGGACGCTCCGATGAAGAACATAGTAAGGGTGAGGCATTTACGGGCAAGTCCTGAGATTGCAGAACCGAATCCAGGAATACTGTCGAGGATGAATGTGTTCAAGAGGATCGCAATCACAAAGAACAGAATGAACCAAGGAATGCTGATCTTACGGTCTTTGTTCTTGAAGATCAATGAGGTCGCGAGTGCGAGCGGAATGATCCATAGTGCCCGGGTCAGTTTTATAGTAGTTGCGACCTTAAGAGCCTCTTCGCCATATGCTGCACCTGCTCCGACAACTGAACTTGTGTCATGAATGGCAATTGCTGCCCAGGTTCCGAATTCCTGCTGTGAGAGCCCCAGCCAATGACCTATCGAAGGAAAAACGAATAAAGCAAGTGCATTCAGTACAAATACAACAGCGAGTGCAACTGACATGCTTTCTGGCTTTGCCTTGATAACAGGTCCGACCGCAGCTATAGCGCTACCTCCGCAGATTGCTGTGCCAGAACTTATAAGATATGATGTCTCTTTATCTACCTTAAGGAATTTCCTGCCGATCAGCATGCCGATAGCAAGCGTTCCTATAACTGAAATAATGGTAAAGAGCATCCCTTCACGACCAGAAGCTAGTGATTCATATAGGTTCATTCCAAAGCCGAGTCCGACGACTGAGTACTGAAGAAGGATCTTTGACATCTTTTTGTTAAAGATGGGATAGCCTTGCCCGCAAATAAGAGCATAGACAAGCCCTAAAAACAGCATTACAGGAGGTGTACACCATTTAGACAAGAACAGCAATCCGGGGATGTATGAACCCAATAGACACACTGCTGCGCTATGTAGATTTCCTTTGAATATTTCTTCATCAGTGCTATAAACTTTAAGGCGCAAAGATAATAATAAGCGGCATGCGCTTACCAATAATTCCTGATTTATGATTTTACTGCTGCTTTTTTGCAGTTCTCACCTCTTACTTTGCAGAAAGATCAGATGGTAAATTATGGATAAACTACTTAAAAAGATACATCTGTACTCTGAACTGAGGATAGATATAATCAACCAGATACAGAACATTACTGCCAAGGCCAGGCTGGTAAATGAAATTCTTCATACTATGATTGGCAGATATGATGATCCAAATGACATTTATGGAATCATAATGGATCAAGAGATAGAAAATTTAGAAGAAGTCAATGAAGAAATGCCATATCGGCTTGATTGGTACTTTCCATCAGTTGAAGACTTAGTCTTAAAGATGGAAATGGTTGATGATTTTTTTAAAACTTTCGATAAATGATATGAAAGACACTCTATGCGCCCTTGTTTACAAAGGTGCTCCGGCAAATGCTCTTCCTTGGAGGAATCAGGAATGGTTATACTGAGAGTGAATTAACGGAACTCTGCTTCATTTTCAAATGCACGCCATCCTGCCGGTGTCATGAGACCACGCGCTTCAAGATCGATGCAACGGTCCATATTCAACTTGGTCCAATGACTGTTCCTGCGGCGAGGGGAGAGACGTTGTGCCAGACGACCATCAGGAAGTTTCTTGAGGGTGCTGTCAATCCATCCGAAGCAAAGAGCTTCTTCCACGACATCAATATAGGGGAGAACTCCCGCAGGGGGAGTCTTGCTCCTGGACATGACTACCCAGCACTCCTTCTCCTTGGAGTGATTCTCTTGCAGCCAGGCTCTGAGTTGTGAGCGGTCTGAGTATTCTAGCAGTATCGTGATTTCCATTCTCTTCTAGAATCATGTTGACTTAAAAATCTCTTACATCTCCATCATTTTTCGAACAGATGCCTGATAGCCTCTATCGGATGATATAGTATCATCCTTGGTCCGGAAAATCTCATTACTTCACGAATCTTTTCCCGCATGTCCTTCTTGTAACAATGTGTAGAGCATTTTTTACAGGATGTCTTCTTTTCGCCGTATCTACATGCTGAAAGTCTCTTGTGAGCGTATTCCTCCAACTCACGGCATTGACTGCACAGATGTATGTTGCCCTCCTTTCTACGGCAATACAGACGTATCATCAACGATACAGTACTTTTCTCTCTTTCTATTCTTGTCATCGTTCGAGATTATCGGGTAATATAACAACCAAGCGCTACCAAAGCAATTCCAGCAAGAACACTCAAGGCGATATAACTTGTAAATCCCCATATCTGTCCTGTCTGTAGCATTGTCAATGCTTCTTTTGAGAAGGTGGAGAATGTTGTGAAGCCACCGCATAGTCCCACCGTCAGGAATAATCCCCAAGAAGTGCTCTCGGAGGCATTGCGGCTCCCTTTCATAACAAGAGATATGAGGTATCTCGCTATTCCGCCGATAAAGCTACCTGCTCCGACAGCCAGTATATTTTTGATAACATCTGCTAGCATAAATTCTTATTTATCAGTGTAAAGTTAGTGAATAAAGTTTAACTGACCAACTCGGAACTACCTTCCACATTATCCTGGCAAAACCAGTGAAAAAGTCCGTCATCGATTCCCATCGACGTGGTCATACTGATTCCTGGCAATGAGCCCCATCGTCATGCGGAGGTTGATTTCCGAAACAGGTATAAAGACAGGGGAGTCCGTCTGACAGATAATCTGGTCAACGCCGAGAAATCCTTCGTAATGTCCTACAAGGGTATCAGCAAGAATTGCTGTCAGGCCCTCGCGGATAGTAATCAGCGTCTCCTGCGGGATATATCTTGCAATCATGTCTTCGATCTCCTCGTTACTGGCAAGTATATTTCTGCTGTAAGCGCCGTTCCTGGATTCAAACTGGGAATAACCGATGAAATCGATGCCTTCATTATGGCATTCGAAAAGCATAGCGCACTCCTTTATTATCTCAAATCGTCGCTCAACGATCACAGAACCCTGTTTGTCAAGCGTCCTTCTGCACCAACCTTCGTCGCTCTCGGAAAGCCTTTCTCTGATAAAACGGATTCCTTTTCCGCTTCCTGACATCGGCGACTTCAGCACTGCACTGCCATTGGCTGATATAAACGCCTCTATTTCACTGACACTTGTGGCAACGGTTCTGTAATCCGGTCCAATGACCTGTGATGCCCCGCAACTCAGGCGTGAATGCACATCA
>JAEIGA010014643.1_pt1 | contig 11934 bp, 10 predicted proteins | sample 9270691 | NCBI WGS metagenome assembly JAEIGA01 (sample SAMN17057246, study PRJNA624740) | gut metagenome | biome: biome; isolation source: fecal sample | host: Bos grunniens | place: China: Xizang | collected 2019
AGCAGTTTTGTAAGAATAAATTTGTTTCGATTTTGAAGTTGCGAAAACGCAGTAATACTTTGTGTCTTACAAGTTTTCAAAACAAGAAAGCGTACAAATTTATCTGAAAAACCTATTTGTCCCTAAGAACAACTCCCGTTATTATTCAAACATCTTTTCGCCTGCTTCAAGACGTTTGGCGAGGTCGCTGAAGGTTATAAATTCGTAACCCTGTTTTTTCAGCATTTTAATAATTTTTTCTATTTTTCTCGGGTAACTTTTTATTCCTGCCCTTAAATAGTATTTATCGTAGCTCTTAAGCTTTGGCGTACGGGGCATTCTTACCTTCGAAAGTTCAAAGGGATGAAGATAGAAAACGTAATAATTATTATTGGACAAATAGTTATACAGCATTGAGGCGAAAAAGCCCCAATCCCCTATTCTTACATATCCTCCGCCCGAAACAGGAACTCTGATTCCCATAAATTTCTTAAGGGGCACACCGAATTCATAAAAGCCTGAGCGACGGTAAATATTTTCCGCCACCTTTTTAAAATCGGTAGTATCTATTTGGGCGGCATAGTTTCTTTTAGGAAAATCAAACTTACTTGAATCATAAGTGAATCCAAGTTCTCTGAGTACTTCAAGACGGGAATTATCAAGACTGAAATAAGGCGCTCTGTATCCCGTAATATTAACCCCGAAGGTTTCTTCGAGTTTATTTTTCGCCAGTCTTATTTTTTCTCTGAATTCATCTTTATCCAACGTAATAGGAGCCGCATGGTCATAGCCGTGAAGGGCTAAATCGTGACCGCTTTTAATATAGTCCTTAAGCTTATCCTTTACCTTTAACGCCGCGTCGTTCACGGCAAAAAGCGTCGCCTTTATACCGTATTTATCAAGCAATTTAACGTACTCATCAAGACCGTCAAGCATATCCTCGTGTAATTCAAGGTCGCTTTCCCTTATACATCCCGTATCGGCAAGGTCTTCAAGGTCCATTGTAAATACCGCAAATTTTCTCCCCTTAATCATCCGCAAAAACCTCAGTCAGCCTTTAAAAATTCAATTATGGTATTATCGTATTCTTCCGTGTTATTTATTCTCAGATGTGAATGTCCGCCTTTAGAAAACCACTTTAACTGTTTATGAGCCGAAGCGGTAGCGGCAAAAAGTTCTTTACTCTTTTCGGGAACTGAGAATACGTCTTTTTCGCCGTACAAAAAGAGCACTCTCTGATTAACCTTTTTAAAGAGTTTTATGGGGGCTACCTTTCTGTAGTCTGCCCCTGCGTATTTCTTGATGAAATACATAACCAGATTAAGCACGGGGAAGGTAGGTCTTCCGAGTTCCTTCATATGACGGAGGAAGGTTTCCTTAAAGGAGGTAAAGCACCCTTCGGTAACAAGACCCTTAACATTTTGGGGACACTCCTTATCGGTCATAGCCACAAGACAAGACGCCGTGCCCACGCATATACCGTGATAATAAATCTCGTTTATACCAAATTTTTCTATAATAAAATTGGTCCAGCAAAGCAAATCCTTGCCCTCTTTAAGACCTATGGTGTTATAGATACCGTCGCTTAACCCGTGAGCGCGGGAGTCGATAACCAAAACGTTATAGCCTGCATTTTGATAGGGCAAAGCAAAGTAGTAGGAATATTTAAGACATTCGCATCTTCCCGGAAGTATGATAACACATTTACCGCCGTCGTTAAAGCGGTAAAATTCACCATAAAGGTTAAGACCGTCGTTGACTATATGAACCTCTTCCATTTTATCCTTGTTTTTTTCGCCCCATAAAAGACCGCTTTCCCACATAGCCACCTGTTCTTCGTTTTCAAGGCAAGAGCATACTCTACCCCATTTTTCCTTGTCGGTCTTTACAAGTTGTTCTTTATAAACCCTTTTTGCAATGGGAACGGTTTTTATAAGCATTACCGCCACTCCCGGCAAAAGTATAGCTAAAAGGGCAATTATAAGCCAAATCCACCACATAAATAACTCTCTCCAGATTAATAATATAGCCTATTATATCAAACTTTTAAAAAAATTGCACTATTTTTTTGTAAAATGTTTCATTTTGTTGAAAATTGAAAAGAAATGTGTTATAGTAGGGTATATATTGTATAATAGGAGAAGTATTATGAGCGAGTTTGTTATTATCCCCGATACCTCTTGCGATTTAACAAGAGATTTAAGAGAAAAGTATAATATACCCGACTATCTTCACGGCGCGCTTTATTATCCCGACGGCAGAGAAACTCTTTCCAATCTCGACTGGGAAGAAATATCACCTAAAGAATATTATGATTCTATGAAGGGCAGAAAGGCGCTTTATAAAACCGCCACCCCCCTTGTAGGCGAGGTTTACGAGGTTTTCGAAAAATATTTAAAGCAAGGAAAAGACGTTTTAAATATCTGTCTTTCCGCAGGGCTTTCATCCATTTATGAAAGCAACGTAGCGGTAGCAAAGGACTTAATGGAAAAATATCCCGACAGAAAAATCATTTGCGTTGACTCTATGAGATATTCCACCTCCCTTGCGCTTTTAATTATAGAAGCCGCAAAAAAACAGGCTGAAGGTCTTTCAATTGAAGAGGTTGCCGATTACGTAAACGAAATAAAGCATACCATTCATCAGATAGGCTCTATGGACGACCTTTTCTTCCTTGTTAAAACGGGAAGAGTTACTAACTTCAAAGCATTTTTCGGTCAGATGATTGGACTTAACATTCTTGCCGACTTTAACGAGCACGGTATGAGTGAGGTTATAGGAAAAATAAAGGGTCAGCGCGACGCTATCGACACCTTCGTTGAATATATGGCTGAAACTGCCGTTGATATTGAAAATCAGACGGTATTCGTTGCTCATACAAACCGCGAAGCCGCCGCCAAGCTTTTAGCCGATAAAATCAAAGAGCGCTTTAATCCTAAGGAAATCATATTAACCGTAGTTGGTACCGCTTGCGGAGCAACCATAGGCCCCGGACTTTGCGCCGCCTTCTATAAGGGCAAACCCACCAGCAAGGATATGGTTTACGAAAAAGAACTTATAGCAAAAATTATCGAAAGCAAAAAAGAAAAATAATCGGAGGAATTAAAAATGAATTTCGCAATTATTTCTGACTCTACATGCGACCTTAACGATGAATTACGCGCTAAATATGATATTGATTACGCTCCTATGAATTACGTAATCGACGATAAAGAATATCCTGCAATGCTTAACTGGCAGTACCATTCTCCAAAGGAATTTTACGACCTTATGAGAAACGGTACCCGCATTACCACCACACAGGTACCCAGAGAGGTATTTATTGATAAATTCTCCGCATATCTTAAAGAGGGCAAAGACGTTCTTTACATATCCTGTTCCTCTGCCCTTTCAGGTTCCTATAACCTTGCAACACTTATTGCAAAAGAACTTATGGAAGAATATCCCGATAACAAAATCTACTGTATCGACTCTCTTATCAGTTCCTTCGGTCAGGGCGGTCTTGCCATTATGGCTTCTCAGCTCAGAGCAGAAGGCAAAACCATAGAAGAGGTTGCAAATTTCCTTACCGAAAACAGACTTAAGATGAATCAGGTTGGCACCTGTGATACTCTTGAATATTTACGCAGAGCAGGCAGAGTTAAGGCTTCCAAAGCATTCTTTGGAAATCTTTTCGGTGTTAAGCCTATCATTATTTCCGATATTAAAGGTCAAAATTACGCCTTTAAAAAAGCAAAAGGTTCTCTTAACGCAAAACGCGCTATAGTTGAACATCTTGCAGAGGTTGTAGAAAAGCCCGAAGACCAGATTCTTTACATTTCCCACGGTGACGACGAAGAAAGCGCAATTATGCTTCGTGACTTAGCCATGGAACAGATTCCCTTTGCAGGCTGTCATATCGGATATATTGCTCCTATTGTTGGCTCCTGCGTAGGCCCCGGAACCATCATTGGTTTCTGCTACGGAAAAGAAGTTACCATAAAAGGTGATGATTAATTTATGATACTGAGTTCTATAGACGTTTCTCTTTGGCAAAAAATGTTAAAAGGCGGTTACCTTAACCTTAAACGCAATATGGCGGTAATCGACCAGCTTAACGTATTTCCCGTGCCCGACGGCGACACAGGAAAAAATATGACCATGACCATAGAGGGCGGTGTCACCGGTACTAAGGGTGATTTTTCCTCTATCGGTGAAATGATGAAAAGCTTTTCGCGAAACAGCCTTCTTTCTGCCCGCGGAAATTCGGGTGTAATTCTATCTCAGTTTATAAGAGGTATTGCTGTTGGCAGCGAAAACACCCAAAGTTTTGACTATAATTCCTTTAAAACCGCATTTGAATCAGGAAAAGAATATGCATATAATGCCGTTGCCGTTCCTACCGAAGGCACCATTCTTACCCTTATACGCGAGGGCAGTGACTTTTTAAATTCACATACCTTTGATGATTTTGAAGAGCTTTTCACTTCTCTTATAAAAGAGCTTCACCGTTCTCTTCAGCACACACCCGAGCTTCTTCCCGTATTAAAGGAAGCGGGCGTTGTTGACAGTGGCGGTGCAGGTCTTGTTTGTATTTTTGAAGGTATGATGTCTATAATTCGCGGCGAGGAAATCGACGATACCGAAATACTCGAAAGTTCTAACGAATTCGTACTTTCTTCAGGATTTGACGAGAACAGCGTACTTGAATACGGTTACTGTACCGAATTTATTTTACAGCTCTTAAAAGCCAAAACCGATATCGACGCCTTTTCTCTTACAGATTTAACCAAAAAACTTGAAGAAATGGGCGATTCAATAGTGACCGTTCAGGATTCAAGTCTTGTAAAGGTACACGTTCACACCTTTTCTCCCGAAACGGTTATTGCATACGTTCGTCAGTTCGGTGAGCTCGTTACCGTAAAAATAGAAAATATGTCGGTTCAGCACAGTGAAATAAAGGCTGAAGAAAAAAAGAAATTCGCTATAGTTGCCACTGCAACGGGCGAAGGACTCAGCAGTTTCTTTACGGGAATCGGCGTTGACGTTATTATCGACGGCGGAAGAACCAACAACCCAAGCGCCGAGGACTTTATTGATGCCTTCAAAAAGGTTAATGCCGAGCATATCATAGTTCTCCCCAACGATTCCAACGTGGTTCTTACTGCGCTTCAGGCTTCCCAGCTTTACGAGGGTGCGGACATTCGCGTTATTAAAACAAAATCTCTGGCAGAAGGCTACTCAGCACTTTCTATGATGGATTTATCGGTTGACAGCGTAGAACAGCTTATCGAAGATATGACTTCCTGTCTTGACGCGGTTAGTTCGGGCTACGTTACCACCTCTACGAGAGATGCCTGTATCAGCGGTGTTGAAATCAAAAAAGGACAGTGGATGGGTCTTGAGGGTGACACCGTTTACGCAAGTGTGGACGATCCCGTTACCGCCGCAATGGAACTTTTCAGAAAACTGCCCGATATTGAAGAAAAGCAGGTTGTTACCGCTTTTTACGGCAAAGGCGCAGACGAAGAAGAGGTTATGAAACTTGAAGAAGTCTTCAGAGAAGAATTCCCCCTTATTGAAATCGGATTTATCGAAGGCAATCAGGACGTTTACCGCTATATTTTCGCTATAGAATAGAGGAAATAAATTGAAAAAAGTTATAATTGATATTTACGGCGCCGACTGTGGCCCCGAGCTTATAATAAAGGGCGCCTTAAAGGCTATGGAAATATACGACGATTTAGGCATCGTATTCGTAGGAAATAAAGAGGTTATCAAATCGGTTACGGGCGAAAACGAGCGTATTGAAATAATCGAAACCGACGATTTTATCAGAAACGATGAAAATCCGCAGGTTGTTTTCAGCGGAAGAGAACAGAGTTCTTTGGTGCTTTCTCTTAAAAACCTTAAAAATAACGACGACTGCATCGGTCTGCTGAGCGCCGGAAGTACGGGCGCGCTCCTTATAGGCTCTATTCGCCATTTAGGTCTTATAAAGGGACTTCGCACCCCTGCCCTTTCCTCCGATTTGCCTCTTTTTAACGGCAAGCTCGTTTGTCTTGTGGATTGTGGAGCAAATATTGCCTGCACTCCCCACGACCTTGTGCGTTTCGCCCTTATGGGTAACGCCTTTAAAGAGTGCGTATGCCCCGATATAAAGCCCAAAGTTGCGCTTTTATCGGTAGGAAAAGAAGAAGGCAAAGGCAACGACCTTACAAAAGAAGCGTATAATCTTTTAAAAGAACTTCCCATTAATTTTATCGGAAATATGGAAGGCAGTGACCTTGTAACAGGCTATGCCGACGTTGTTGTCAGCGACGGATTTTCGGGCAACATTATATTAAAATGCGCCGAGGCTTCAGGTCTTGTTGCAAAGGGCATTGTTGATGAAATGGCAAAAAGAGAAAACCGAAGCGACGACCCGCTTATAAAAGCCATTTCCCATTATATAAACCAGACCTTTAACTATAACGCTCGCGGTGGAGCAACCTTTCTCGGCACCGAAAAAACCGTCATTAAAATGCACGGCTGCGCAGTTGAAGATACCGTTGTTTCCTGTATTGAGCAGTTATTAAGACTTGAAAAAGCAGGATTTAGAGAAAAAATCAAAAAGGCTATGGAAAAATAAAAAAACCGACCGTTTTCACGGTCGGTAAATTTATCCAATCCACATTATTCTGTGCATTATTTTATGTATGTGATATTCTACGAAAAGAACCAAAAGCATACCTGCAAAAAGAAGAGCAAATATGGGAATAATTTGAGTGAAGGCGCCAACCGATTTTAGAATACCGGTATATGCGCTTGCCCTTATAGCGCCGAACAAAAGAGTTCTGAAATAATCTTTATATATAACCTTTCTGAACACGATAAAGCGTTGCAGGAAAATTGATACAAGGGTAGAAACCATTACCGCAAAGGGCGTTGCCACGTATGCCTGACTGTAAGAAAGAAATATCGAAATAAAGGAAAAGAAAACAAGCATAAGCCCAACGCTTACAAGGGAAGGCCAAAGGCTTGAAAAGAGCCTTTTGTAAATTCTTACGGTATCCTTAACGGGATTAAAGTGAGAACTTTTGTTGCCGTCTATGTAAATTGCCTTTATGGGCATAGTTGAAATTTTAATTCCCTGTTTATCGGCAAAACAAAGCATATTCATTTCATAATCGTACTTATCGCCCTTAACCTTTATAAGCCAGTCGATATGTTTTTTATGAAAACCTCTGAGTCCCGACTGATTATCGTCGAAATAGTGTCCCGTAAGTATTGTATAAACTATTCTTGAAAGGGTGTTTCCGAATTTCGAACGGAAAGGAATTTTCCCCTGAAGATATCTTACGCTTAAAACGAAATCGTTTCCGCTTTCCAGTTTTTCTCTTACACGGATGATATCCTCAACCCTGTGCTGACCGTCGGCATCCGCAGTTATTATGTGTTCTTCATTTGGGAAATGCTCCCTTACTGCCGCAAAGCCTTTTTTTAGCGCCGCGCCTTTTCCCTCGTTTTCTTTGGAATGAATAACACGGGCATAGGGCGAAACTGCTTCAAATATAGGATTACAAGCGCAACTGCTGCCGTCGTCCACAATAAGAATGGAAAAATCGTTATCGTTTAAGTTTTGTACCAGCTTTATAAGTTCCTCATCGGGTTGATATGCAGGTATTACCACAACGCTCATTTATTCTCCCCCTCACTCTTTAAAAAATTATCTATACTTTCTATAAGTTTGTTATTAGCCGTGCCGTCGGCATCAAACAATAAATTTGTATGTCCGTCGCTTCCGTCCTGTTCCATAACAAGAACTCTAGCATTTTCGCTATCTTTTTTTAAATATGAATATACCGAATATTTATCGGGCGGATAGGTTTCATCTTTTTCTCCCTGCACCACCAAAACGGGAATATTCGACTTTGAAATATTATCTACAGCCTTTGTATTAAGTGTTTCTCTTTCGAAAATTGCATTTTGATAGAGCCACAGGAAAGGATAATTTATATAGGCTATAAACCCAACCTTATCGGCGGCGGGCTGAATCACCGCTTCCATACTGCTGTTTACTCCGCTGACGCTTACAGCTGCCTTTATATCGTATCCGTCATCCAAAACGCTTAAAACGGCGTACGCTCCCCGACTGTGTCCCAAAAGATATATATTTTTATATCCGAAATTATTATTTTCATTCAAAAATTCAATAGCACCCTTAAGGTCATATACGGTCTGCGCAAAGCCTCGCGCACTTTTTCCCTCGCTTTTTAAATAACCGGTAGTATCAAAGGTAAAAACTCCGTAGCCCTTATCGGTAAGCTCTTTTATCTGCCATATATAATCGTCTGCTACGGCTCTGTAGCCCGTAACCAGAATTATAAGCGACTCTGAACTACCTTTATAAAAATATCCGCAAAGGTTATTTTCACCGCTTTTAAAATTCATCTCCTGCCTATCACTTAAAAACTGTGAAAGGCTTTCGGGGATATTCGCCGCCACGTCATAACGGCTGAAGGTAAAATCATAGATGACTTTCGTTAAAGTCAGTGATATAATAATAAATGCGAAGAACGAAATAATAATAGTTTTCCATATCCTCTTAATAGATTTCTTACTTGAAGATACCATTATTATTCCCTTCTTTACTAATAAATACTGGAGATAAAATATGAAAACCGACTATCCAAAAATTTTAACCGAAGAACAGTATGAAAAGGAAATGCCCATTATTGAAAAGGAACTTGAAGAAAAAAGAGAAATCATTTTTCTTAATAGTTTTGACGCAAATCCTATTTACTGTGAATGTTACGTTCAGGATAACGCTGATAAAAATATGGTTATTCTTCACGGTTTTACTGAATTTTCTCCCAAATACCGTGAAACTGTTCATTATTTTTTAAAACTTAAATATAACGTTTTTGTTTTTGATCAACGCGGTCACGGGCTTTCTCACCGAGAAGCCGAGGATTTAAACCTTATTCATATTAATTCCTTTAAAAATTACGTCAAAGACCTTGACTTTATAATCGAAAATTTGGTAAAAATCAAAGGCAAAGACCTTCCCATACATTTATTTTCACATTCTATGGGTGGCGCCGTTTCACTGCTTTATATGATGCAAAACTGCAGTGAAATTGAAAAAGCGGTACTTTCTTCTCCGATGATAAGTCCCGTCACAAAAGGAGTTCCAAGATTTTTCGTTATGCTGATGGTCGCCTTTCACGGAATATTTTTAGGCTGGAAAAGACCGTTTGTTTTTGCAGGAAAATTTGACCCCGACGTAAAAATCAAGGATACCCTTGATACCTCTCCTTCTCGCTTTAACTTGACTATGGAAATCAGAAAAAGCAAAAAGGAATATCAGTCTGCAGCCTCTACAAACAAATGGATGTGGGATGCGCTTGCCGTTCAGGATAAGCTTATGCGCAAAAGCAAACTAAAAAAAATCGAATCACAGGTGCTTATTGTCAGCGCCGAAAAGGAAACTATAGTCAAAAATGAGTTTCATCCTAAAGTAGCAAGGTTTATTAAAAATTCGAAACTTGTTACCGTACCCTGCGCAAAGCATAACATATTCTTCTCATCAGGTAAAACCCTTGAGGACTATTATTCTTTGGTTTTCGACTTTCTTATCTAGTATTCTACCATAAAGGAATAACAAAATCAACATAAAAGAACTTCTTTCACAGCGGAAAGAAGTTCTTTTTATTATCCTAATGAATCCTTTTTACTCGTCACTACCGTATGGTCGTAGCAACTAAATTTTTCCTCGATATTTTCGGGGAGCGTTTTTTGTGTAAAGGCGCTGATAACGGGCACCAGAACAAGTCCGCCCACCATCGCAAATACTCCTGAATAGAGGGAATTTGCAAATATGAAGCTTAAAACGGGAATACCGCTGACGTTTATTAGTCCGACACCTATTAAAAGTTGAATTATTTCAAGACCTACACCGAAAATAAAGCTTGAAAGAACAGCCGCCTTCGTGGTTTTTTTACTATATAGACCGTATAGGAACGGAGCGAGGAAGGCGCCCGCCAAAGCGCCCCAGGAAACGCCCATCATCTGCGGAATAAATACCGAATCAGACCATATAGAATCCTTTAAAATTGCGATAACTGCAGAAACGATTACAAAAAAAGCAATAAAAAGTCGCAAAATTAAAAGACTTTTCTTTTCGCCTATTTCCTTTTTTAAGGCAGGCTTTACTACGTCGAGAGTCAGCGTAGAAGCAGAGGTTAAAACAAGGGAAGAAAGGGTTGACATAGATGCCGACAAAACGAGAACTATAACCAAAGCCACTATAACCGAAGGTAAATCCTTTATCATTGTAGGAACGATTGAATCAAAAAGCACCTTGCCGTTTTTAATTACAGGCTCATACAGTCTTCCGAATCCGCCCAAAAAGTAACATCCGCCTGCAACGATTACGGCGAAAACCGTAGAAATAACGGTGCCCTTTTTAATAGCGTCTTCATTCTTAATGGAATAGAATTTTCCGACCATCTGAGGCAGTCCCCAGGTGCCGAGTGACGTGAGCATTATAACTATAAAGAGAAAAACGGGATTAGGGCCGAAAATAGAGGTGTATTCACTGCCCGCTTTTATGCCAAGGCTTTCCGCCGCCATGTTGAAACCGCCGTGTCTTTTAAGCACCGAAGCGATTACGGCAATAATACCCACCAGCATTATTATACCCTGAATAAAATCGTTAATCGCGGTAGCCATATATCCGCCGAAAATTACGTAAACACCCGTAAGTACCGACATAACCGCAACTATCACCCAGTATTCAATATTAAACACGTTATTAAAGAGTGAAGAAAGTCCGTTATAAAGAGAGGCGGTATATGGAATAAGGAAAATAAACACTATAAACGAAGCGATTACCTTAAGCATTTTACTGTCATAACGCTTTTCAAAAAAATCGGGCATTGTTTTACTGCCAAGGTGCTGAGTCATTACCCTTGTTCTTCTGCCAAGCACCGCCCAGGCAAGAAGTGAACCGATAAAGGCGTTACCGAGTCCTATCCAGGTGGAAGCAAGACCGAAGTTCCAACCAAACTGACCTGCATAGCCTACGAAAATCACCGCCGAAAAATAGGAAGTGCCGAAAGCAAAGGCGGTAAGCCACGGACCTACGTTTCTGCCACCAAGTACAAAGCCGTCAACGTTGGTGGAATTTTTTCTGCAATAAAGCCCCACACCTATCATAAGACCGAAGAAAAATATCAGCATAGGAATGGTAATCAGCGCAGTGTTATTCATTTTTTTGCATCTCCTTTTGTGCTTTAAAGGTTTAAAGCGGTGAATTGACATTAAACACTTTAGCACTTTAAAGCAAAAATGTCAAGATTTTTTTCAAAAATTTTTTTAAAAACGTTAAAAAACGTGTTTTTTAGGTTTTTCCGCCATTTTTTTGTTGACAAACACGCTTTAAAGTGTTAAAGTGTTTATATATCAAAAAATCGAGGTAAAATTAATGACTATCGTTCATCTTCTTGAAAGAAATGCAAAAGAATTTGCAAACGACACGGCGCTTGTGGAAATTAATCCCGACCAGCCCGAAACCCGAAAGCTTACGTGGAACGAATACGAACTTGTTCAGCCCACAAATAAAAAGCACTACCGCAGAGAAATAAGCTGGGAAGTATTTAACGAAAAATCAAACCGTCTTGCCAATATGCTTACCGCCAACGGAATAGGCAAAGGTAAAAAGGTTGCTATATTACTTATGAACTGTATCGACTGGCTTCCTATTTATTTTGGTATTTTAAAGGCAGGCGCATTGGCTGTCCCCCTTAACTTCCGTTATTCCTCCGACGAAATCGACTACTGTCTTGATTTAGCCGAAGCCGACGTGCTTATATTCGGTAACGAATTCGTAGGACGTGTGGAAGCAGTTGCAGAAAAAATCAGCAAAAAATGCACCCTTATTTATTTAGGCGCAGGCTGTCCTGCTTTTGCAGACGACTATAACGACCTTAT
>JAEIGA010014644.1_pt1 | contig 11933 bp, 7 predicted proteins | sample 9270691 | NCBI WGS metagenome assembly JAEIGA01 (sample SAMN17057246, study PRJNA624740) | gut metagenome | biome: biome; isolation source: fecal sample | host: Bos grunniens | place: China: Xizang | collected 2019
ATGTCACTTGGTGTAACTTTTTAATCAGTAGGAGCATATGAACAGATTATATACATATATATTGACATTGTCACTGCTGATTGTCACCTCATGTGATGCATGGCTGGATGTGAAGCCTTATGATAAGATGTCAGAGGACGAGCTGGTGCTTACGGAACAGGGATTCATAAAGAGGTTGAATGGCATATATATCGAACTTAACAGCGATATGCTTTATGGAGGAGCATTGTCTGTAGAGATGGTCGAGATAATGGGAGGTGCTTATGTAATAGGTACCGACAATGCCGTCTGGGGTAATTATGCCGACCTTGCCGGTTATAAGTACAATACGGAGTACTGGCGTTCCAGAATGAACGAGACATGGAACAAGGCCTACTCCCTAATACTTAACTGTAACCTGCTTCTTGAAAGCCTTGAGAATACGGATGTCAGGTTTACAGGTGATAATTATAAAGTGTTGAAGGGTGAGACATTGGCCTTAAGGGCAATGCTTCATTTTGACATGCTGCGACTTTTCGGACCTGTATACTCTCGAAATCCTCAACTTCCTGCAATACCGTATTACAAGAAGTACTCGGTGGTTCCTAATGATGTGCTGACTGCAGAAGCTGTGGCCAAAGAAATCTCAAATGACCTTATGGAAGCCCGAATGCTCTTGGCCAACGACCCTGTAAAGACGACCGGAACAATGATGGAAGCACCTGCAGATGGCTCATCTACATTCATGTATTACAGGAGTCTGCGACTGAATTACTATGCGGTGACAGCATTGATGGCGCGTTCAAGCCTGTACTTCGGTGATAAGGAAAGCGCATACAGATATTCTTCAGAAGTCATCACGGATGCTGAAGCCATCTTCCCGTTTGTCGATAAGAGCCTTGTAACCGGATCTCCCGACGATCCGGACCGAATATTCTCTTCGGAGATAATATTCGCCCTGACACATTCGCAGAGAAACAAGCTCTTTAAGAATTACTTCGACCCAAGCCGTATCCCTAACTATGTGTTCAGGATGGATAATGAACTGATGAGTAATATTGTATTCGGAGGTGGAAGTACGACGGGAGGTAATCAGGATGACTATCGTTATCGCGTAAATTGGGTGGCGACAGGAGCGAACAGATATTTCTACAAATATTCTGACATGGTAGATAATGGTAACATACGTAATACCATGATACCTATGATAAGGCTGGGGGAAATGTATCTGATTGCTGCTGAAAGCTGCTCGCAGAATATTGCGACAGGAGCAGTGTATGTAAACAAACTTCGTTCCCATAGGGGTGTGGCAAATCTGCAGACCTTGACCGAGGATGTGCTGAGATACGAATATATCAGGGAACTGTATGGAGAGGGACAGTTGTTCTTCATGTACAAGAGAATGTTCGTTCCAGTTATGTTCTCATCGTCGGAGAGTAAGAATCCGAAGCCGAGTGATGCAATATTCACAGTTCCGCTTCCTGATTCGGAGACAGATAATTAACAATGGATAATATGAAGCGATTCAGAAATATAATGATACTCGGCCTCCTGTTTCTGGTTTCCTGTGAGGAACGGAATCCGGATCTGTTTGGAGATGTGACAGGAGTATACTTCAACAATGTTACGGCTGCAATGGCTGTGACAGACAGTCTGGACTATACATTCATATATGAAGCCTCAGATATGATTGAGGTGCCGGTGAGGGTGCAGCTGGTCGGAAGAGCATCCGATGTGGATCGTCCGCTCAATATCACTGTTACATCTGAAAATGCACAGGAGGGCGTTGATTATATTTTGCCTTCAGAGGCAGTCCTGCCGGCTGGAGCATATTATGCCGACTATGTGGTCACTCTCAAGAGGACTGAGGCCTTGAAGAGCAGTAGAAAGATGATCCAGTTGCAGATGCATGCTAATGAACATTTCACGCTTCCGGTAACAGAGATGTCACAGATTACTGGAAATGTAACTCTTCTGAGCGTGAGAATATATTTTTCAGATATGTTTACGCAGGCTCCAATAGCATGGGATGCTAATCTGGTAGGTGAGTTCACTCAGCAGAAATTCGAACTTATCTGCCGTGTCCTGGAGATAGACCCTGCTGATTTCAACGACGGGTCAATAATCACTCTTGCAAAACTGCTGTATATCAGTTCTGAAATGACTGCATATGTAGAAGCTGAGCAACAGAAGAAAGTAGCAGGCGAACCTTATGATTCAGCAGCATTTGATCCAGTGACCGGAGAACCGTTAAGATTCAGGAAGTAGTATGAAAAGAAACCTTATTGCATACGTTTTGTGTCTGGCTGCATCCATATGGGTTTCATGCAGTCCCGACCTTGGAAATTATGAATATTCGGACCTGAAGGAGCCTTCGGTTTCTGGTCTGGAGGATGCCAGTGTGCTTATGTTCTCCCGACTTTCTGTAAATCCACAGCTCTCCGGTGGTGAGTTCCCGGATGATGCATACTCGTTTGAGTGGAAGGTGTTGGATGATGCAGGCAATTCAGAGGCCGTGGTCATCGGTACTGAAAGGAATCTGGACTACGACGTGGAACTTCTTCCAGGGTCATATACCTTATTCTACACTATTACACAGGTGTCTACCGGCCTTTTCTGGCAGTTCGAAATGAAACTGAGTGTAAGTTCTTCCACATCAGAAGGGTGGATGGTGCTATGTTCTGATGGAGGAAGGACGCGCCTTGATATGATATCAGCGGTTACGGGTGACACAATGACAGATGTGCTTCGTGGAAACGGTATGCCGCAGATGAATGGGCCACGCAAGATACAGTGGCTTTCAGAAAAGACTGATGCATCGTCTCCTTATTATCTTTTGACTGATGACGGTGCAACCAGACTTGGAAAGGATGCATTTGAATGGAAGCCCGAATATGATTTCTCATATGAAGTTGCTGTGAATGAAAAGCTCATACCGTACTCTGTCGTTTCAGCTGGTGTGGGAAAGATGACAGTCAGTGGCACTGAGGCATATTATTGCGAGATCATGGGATTTGACGGCTTGTATGGAAGTGCTGTAAATAAGAATTTTGCGGTCTCTCCTTATGTCGGGGCCAATATTCTGGCTACCCAGGTATATGCTGCAGTATATCTTCTGTATGATATTGACAATAAGCGTATGATGGCATATTGTCCACTTCTTGCCACGAACGATATGGGCTCGCTCGATCCGCTCACTGAAATGGATGAGATGGGGCAGGTGGCAGAGGGTATGGCTCCAGGAGCAGGTGTTGTAGGAGATGCATTTGATGAATGGCCGGAAGGATATGACTGCATATATATCGAGAATACACGATATGATCCCGGCAATGCAAAGATGGGTATCACCTATGTGCTTCTTGAAGATGAGGGTAACTGTCATCTATACGGAGTGCAGCTTGGAGATATGCTGAGATATGCAGATTGTACCTATGTGCTTGGCAAGGGATATTATGGCGACCTGTCGCTCTGTCGCGATATTCTTCATAAAGATGCGTTATATGCTTTCAGCTCGCTCAAGAACTATATGTACTATGCAGTAGGGAGCAAGGTTTATAAGGTGGATCTGTCTGCTGATGTGATTCGCGAAGAACTTCAGTTTGAACTACCTGGTGAAAGCATTACATGCCTGAAGTTCAACTTGTATCAGAAGTCTGAAAACATGCAGAAGAGCTACGACCTGCTGGTAGGAAGTAGAAAAGGGGAGAATGGAGTGCTTCGTATATATGAAGGACGTGAATCTGACGGAGATTTCAGCCAGGTCACCCCTCAGAAATATGAAGGTTTTGCAGAAATAGTCGATATCACTTACAAGGAAAGAATTTATTAAATATATGAGAAATTTCATTTTATCGTTAGTGGTAGTCCTTATGACTGCCGGATGCGGCTCAAAGAATGATGCCGTCATTACTTTCAAGGTTGAGGAGGCGACTTCACGTGAAGCTGTACTTGTCTGTCATAATTCAATCAAGTCAGTTGCTCTTGATGAGAATGGTGCGGGACAGGCTGTCATGGAAGGGCTTGATGCGGGATATGCGAGGCTTTTCTATGGACGTGAGTTCAAATGGATTTATTTTGAGAAGGGAGATATGCCCGTGGTTTCATTCAATGGCCGTGACTTCTCGGATTCATTTGTATTTGACGGCAAGAAGTCTCCTGCTGTTGAATATCTGAACAGGGTGAAGCTCACTGCCCTTCCTGACGAGGAATACAGACTTCCTTTTGATGAGTATCTTGTCAAGATTCAGGAAAAGGAGAAGGAGGCTCTCACGCTTATGAAGGCAAACAAGCTTTCTTCTGCCGGTAATTTCGAGAAGATGGAAGAGGGGCGTATCAGATATGCCTATGCAGCGACTCTTCTGATGCACCCTGTAGGACACATGATGATGTCTGGTAATATGTCATATGTTCCGGATGATGAGTATTATAAGGTAATTGACTCTTATGTCGTGGAGAATTCCGATTGGGTGGATCTGGATGAATACAGGAATTTTGTTGTCGAGGCGGCTCATGTGCTGGATGCAGGCAATAGAGAAGTGACTGCACTTTATCCGAAGACAGTGGCTCAGATGAAGTTCATTGCGGACCGTTTCAAAAATGAAAAGGTAAGGAACGTGCTTCTCCACTATCTTGCGGCATCATATGTCGATCGTTTTGGAATCGATGATATTCAGGAGCTCGAGAATATATATCATACTTATGTGAAGGATGAGTCCTTGCTTGCGGAGTATAAGGAAAAATATGAGAAATGGGATGTTTCCAAGCCTGGCAGACCATCTCCGGCACTATCGGCACAGGATATCGACGGAAAGGTGTGGACTTTGGCAGATTTTCGTGGCAAGTATGTCTATATAGATATGTGGGCCACATGGTGTGCTCCATGCAAACGTGAAATGCCATATCTGAAGGAACTTGAAAGGAAGTTCGAGGGTGCTCAGATTGTTTTCCTTGGTCTTTCTACTGATAGGGATAAGGCTAAATGGGAAGAGATGGTCAAAGGTGGTGGCCTTACAGGGGTGCAGCTCCATCTGGGTCCTCGAAGTGCTTTCCAGAAGGCATATAATGTGGAAGGGATCCCTCACTTCATCCTTCTCGACAAGGAGGGCAAGATAATCAGTAATGACATGTCCAGGCCATCTGCGGATGAGACACTCGCCGCATTGGAGGCTTTGGAAGGAATAAGATAATTTTTTGAACTATGAAGAAGATATTTTACTTGTTGATGATGATTCTCCCGTTTGCGGCATGTACCGCCGAGAAGAATCCTGCCGGAGGCGATGAGAACGGCAATGAAAATGGTAATGGAGGTAGCGGAAACGGTGGACAGCAGTCTGAGATAGTCTGCCCGACTTCAGTACGCGCAGGCTCAGAGGGTGTCATACAGTGGGATGGCTTCGTTGAAGGTGATGTGCTTTGTCTTGCTGCAAAGGATGGAGATGACCATCAGCTTGAGATCAAGGCAATTACATCGTCCGGTCTCACTTTCTATGTACCGAAGTCCGTCCCGGCTGGAAACTATATGCTTGTGCTCAAGAGAGATACACGTATGGAACTTGGCCAGATAGAGATTCTTCCACCTTCTTCTCCTGTTTCTGCAGTGAGTGTGCCGTCAAAGGTTGCATGTGGTGAGGTACTTGAAATAACAGGTATCGGTTTCGTTGATGGTTGTGCACTTAACTTAAAGAATGCAGAAGGAGATGTATATACATTCATGGCTGAATTGACAGATCTTGGAGTCATGATCAATATACCTGAGGATATGCCTACAGGAACTTATGACGTATATCTCTTCCAGGATGGAGTGGAGTGGCTGCTGGGCACTGCTCTTGAGGTGCGTGAGGCTGTCAGTGAGGAAGTGGTAAAGGAAATGTCAGAATTGAGATATATGACTCCATCTGATGAAGGAACCATGAGTATGAGGAAATGGACAATCGACAGGGGAGAAAACATCACTCTTGAAGTTGCCGGATATACCATTGAGAACGGAGTCGAGACGAAGGGCAGCTATGATGTCTACATCTCTGAGGATGGGTATAAGTTTATTCTGACTGAGGACGGTATGGAAGTGACAAACGATATAGAAATGTCCTATGTCCTAGCTGATGATGGATCTATCCAAAGTTCAGATGTAATCTTATATGGAAAGAAGGCAGCGACTCCTGTAACCTGGACATATGAAAATAGCCTGTTGGTGGATGTCGCTTCCGAGAAGGGATCATTTACCAGCCTGGATTATGATGCAGACGGTAATCTTATCCTTTTCCATGCGACGGATTTCGAATATCTCGATGCTTCGCTCGTCAACGCTGCCAATGCACCTGATGCCGCATGGGCCTATATGGCTATGTTGTCAGGCCACAGAGATCCGTTCATATATATACCGTTCTTCCTTGGATGGAGTAAGAATCCGGATCCTGCCCAGCTTCCTTCAGCAGTTTATCTGCCAGATCCCGACGATGTAACCGGCCAGACTGAAATCGCTCATCCTTTCTCTTATGAGTTTGATTCGGACGGTTATATCTCTAAAATGTCATGGACTGTTGAGGGTGGAGACCATTGGATTGAACTTATATACTAGAAAAATTATTATCTTTGAAGTTCAAGACTTTAATAAATGAATTGTCGTAAAACAAATATTCTCCTTTTGCTTGCGATGCTGTCAGTCTTCACATGCATCACGGCTTGTGAGAAGGAGATGCCGGAGAACGGGAATGAACCTGACAAGGAGCAGCAGGAGAAACCGAATGATGATCCTGAGCAGGAACCAGAGGATGAAATCATACCTTTGGTTACCAATGTTCATAATCCCAATTCTGAGAAGCTTGTATCATATAGGGGAGAGACGATTACTGTAAAGTTTGATGCTTCGGCAGCGTGGAAAGCTTCCCTTGTGTTGAAGACGACTCCTGAGAAAGAGTGGGTGGCCATCACTTCGAAGACCGAAGGAACTGCGAAGAAGGGCTGCTCGGTGAGGATGGCCTTTGAAAAGAACTCCTCGGAAGAAGATAGAGTAGTCGAACTGTGGGTTGAGGGAGAAGGATATGAACCTTCATGTATAGCTATCCTTACCCAGGCAGCGTCAGGAACAAGTTCGAGTGCCAGGCTTAATGAGACTCTGAATTCATATATGCATGAAATCCTTAAGGAGAACTATCTTTTCAAGGATGCATATAATGCAAAGGATGTGGATCTGACTGTGGATTTCACGGATTTCCTGAATACACATCTTCTGGCTCTTGGCGAAGTGAATGAAGAAGATGGTGGCTATTACAAGATGCACCAGGCGAGTCCGGGAGAAAGATATATTTACAGCAGTATTCAGGAGGTTATGAATCTGCAGACCAAGTCGGCTGTAACCGGTGGCTTTGGCTTCGGACCATTCCTGTCGACAGCTCTGGACGCATCAGCGAATCCTGTAATGGGAATTACTCCTGCATATGTGCGCAAGGGTTCCCCTGCGGAGTCTGCAGGACTGCGAAGAGGTGACATCATATATAAGGTCAACGGAACGACGCTTAATATGGATAACTATTTGGACTATATGGGTACGCTGACTCAGGAAATGTCCGGGACGTATGCTTTTGAGTTCCTGAGAGATGTGAACGGAGAGTTCATGTCATATATGTCTGAGCCTGTAACTGCAGGAATATATGATTACAATCCGGTATTGCATTCGTCTGTATTGGGAGATTCTGGTATAGGTTATCTTGTCTATGAGTCTTTTGACTACTATTCTCAGGAGCATCTTGAAGAGGCAGTCAACAATCTTAAGGCATCGGGAATTAAGGAACTGGTGCTTGACCTTAGCTTCAATTCAGGAGGATCTGTTGCACAGGCCCGTTGGCTCGCAGGCTGTATAGCAGGCGCTGCAAACGGCAGAAAGACTTTTGCCAATGCTGTCTATGCAGATGGCTCTAATGAGAACTGGACATTTGATTATGGATACACCAACGATGTCGACGATCTTGGTCTTCCTGTCGACCTTGGCCTGAAGAGGGTATATGTGGTCTGCTCATATAATACCGCATCAGCAGCTGAACTTATCATAAGTTCATTGAAGGGCATTGACTTTGACATCAGGACCATAGGTTCATGCACGGAGGGTAAGAATGTAGGTATGACTGTGACAGAGACAACAGCCGGCGGCAGGAGATTTCAGTTCTCACCTGTCACATTCAGACTTTATAATGCAAAGGGTTGGTGTGATTATGCGGATGGTATCGTACCGGATGCTGTAGTCAATAATGACAATGGCGTAATAGATGACGACTACGATTATCTCTTCCCATATTCGTTCGCTGACTGGGGTGATGTCGAACACAGGTCACCTCTTCAGGTGGCAGTCCTTGATATTCTTGGAGCTTCTGAGAATGCATCGGCGGCTAAAGTAGGTGCGAAGTCGGCATATCGTCCTCGTCCCGTTGCGGTGCAGCCTCTCAAGAGAGAACCGGACCGCTATGGGAATCTTGTATATAAACATTACTAAATCAATATATTATGAAAAATCTATCATTATTTTTAAAGACGCTCGTCATATCAGTTCTATGTGGTATGGCAGTATCCTGCTATGATGATTCTCTTCTGAACGAAAAGTTAGATAAGTTCGTAGATGAACTGGGAGGAGTCAAGGGCGAACTCGATGGTATCAAGGGAGATATCGATGATCTCGAAGGTGATCTGGATGACATCTTTGATAAGCTCGCACTTCTTGAAGAACAATTGAATTCTGAATTGGATGCCTTGCATGCGATGCTTAATGGAAAGCTTCTGATATCAAAAGTTTCGAAAGATGCTTCTACAGGAATCGTCACTGTTACACTTTCTGATGGAAAGACACTGGAAATTCTTCCTGAGAAGAACCTCAACTCAATGGTTACGTACATCACTGTTGGAGGTGTCAACTATTGGGCATATATTGATGCTGATGGCAAGAAGCAGCTTTTCAAGAATGAAAAAGGTGAGGGCATTCCTGTAAGCGCTGAAGTGCCTGAGGTAGTTGTAAGGGATGGCGACTTCTTCATCATAATCGGAGGAATGGAGTACCCTCTTGGAGGAAATTCAGTATTCTCAGATTATGAGGTCCATGCTGATGAACTGACCGGAGAGATCTACGCGGTTACCTTCACATTTGGAGAGGATATGTCATTTACAGTCACTGTGGATGGAGCCTGCGGATTGTTCTTTGTGACTCAGGGTGGTCCGTTCGGTCAGCTTAACATCATCGAGGAATATTATGTTCCATCAGGTAAGACTGAAAGGGTCAGAGTTGATGCAAAGGGAGTTGTTGACTATGTTCTTCAGATTCCTGCCGGATGGAAGGTCAATGAATATGAGGATATCTATACATATGAGAAGTATTTTGACATTACAGCACCTTCGGTTGCTGCTGTGGAAGCTGGTGCCGCTGAGGCAGAAGGCGTACTCAAGGTGCTTGTTGTCCTTGAGGGTGGAAAGGCTACAGTGACAAAGCTCAATCTTTCATCTGAACCGTTCAAGGTGTTCCAGATTTCAATGGGTAAGATATACCTTGAGATGAATAACGGACTTCAGAAATATGTATGCGGAGTATGCCCTGTGTCTGAATTTGATGAGGAGGCGATATTTGCAACAGCATCAGGACTTCTTACAGAGTATAGCTATCCTGCAGGATATTCGGTTGAAACATATGACCTCAATGGAGCTGATCCTGCAGATTATGCTGCATCTGATCTTGTGTACGGTACTGAGTATGTGTTCTGGGCTATCCCTGCAATGTACTTCTCAACTGCTGAAGATACTGGATATTATCTTGAAGAGGGTACAATCGAGTGCGCTGAATTCAAGTTGTATGATCTTGATATGACAGTCGTGTCTGAGGGATACGATGATGTAGAGGTTTCTCTTCTCCTTGCTGGTGTGGAAGAATACTATATGGGGGTACTTCCTGCTGAGGACTATATGCTCATGGATGTAGTGTACAATCTCAACAATCCGGGTTATTATACTCCTAAGGCATGGACATATGGAAATGAACCGTATTCGGGATCCGTATTTGCTCTTGCAGAGGTGACACCGGAGCCTGCAACAGATTACGTCGCTTGGGTTGCAGTTGCCGGTCAGGAGAATTATACAGAAAAAGATATTCTTGTATGTGAGTTGTCTACCATTACTCTCACAGCCGGAGGATCTATAACTGTATCTGCAGGCGAGCCTGTGTCGTCTACATTCGATGTCATTACAGAACTGTCAGCTGCAGGTGCGAAGGCAATCTATTATGCATACCTGACAACATCAGATGCAAAGAAATATGCTGATGATGCTGCCAAAGCTGCATACTTGGCCGAGAATGGCCGCTCTGTAAAGGCAGATAAGGTAGAGGCTTCACTCTCAGAATCCGGACTTTCTATCAAACCTGAAACCTCATATGTCCTGTTTGCACTTGCATCTGATGATGAGGGAAAATATGGAAATGTCATCGCGTTGGATTGTAAGACTGCCCCTATCAGCTATAATGACCTGTCAGTTGAGGTGTCAATAGCAACAAATGAACCAGGTAATGTTGTCCTCAATATCAAGTCAGAGGGAGCTGAGGAATTTGTATACTGGCTCGGAAAGACCTCTGACAATACATGGAAGAGTACTAACTTCCTCGGAGGAACACTTGAGACAGCTCAGAAATATATCTATCTCAACAGCACTCAGTACAGGATTGCATCGGTGATGGAGAAATATCCTATCGTTGACGGACAGATAGTTATGAATGACCTTGATACAAGTGTAGAGTATGTGATAGTGATTATGGCAAAGTCTTCTGACGGACTCTTCTCACAGGCTACCATGCTTAAGTTTGAGCCAAGACCTGTTGCAATCGGAAAGGTTGTTCTCTCAAGTGATCCAAAGTGGGAGGCTGCAAGACCTGCAGTGGAATGGATTCCAGAGGAATTCCAGGCTGGCTCTAGCCTTTCGGGTACATATGCATACAACATTACAATACCGGAGAATTTCACAGCCTATGTGCTGAGTGGCTCTGATAACTACCTTACTTTAGGTGATCCTACTCTGGTATTGACACCGGAAGAGGAGATTCTTTCAATCATTGACTATGTTGATTCTCCACGTGACTGGCATCTTACACTTCTAGAGGATTGGATCTGGCCATATTATGGATATGAGCATTATCATAGCGAGCATGGCGCACCTTTGTGGGGTAATTCAGTCATTTGGGCATCAATGGAATTCCATGATTCAAGATGCGATTGCGGTGGAAATTTCATGCAGAAGAGGACTTATCAGGAGGTTGATGAGAATAATAATGTCATTGCTGTCCATGAATATGAGGTCAATCATCTGATCAATATCAATGAAGGTCAGGCTTTCAAGTTCAGGATGCCGCAGGCTACCGGCAGCACTCAGGAGGTTGTGGACCGAGTATTTGTGGTCTGCCAGGATCTTGAAGGAAACTGTTACGAGCCGTTCAAGTTCGACGTTCCTGTAGAATACTTCATAAATGCAGGTATCAAGCAATAACGGTATTTCATTGCAATAATAAAGGCCAGTCGATTCAAAACCGACTGGCCTTTATTATTGCAATGAATGATCTTAGAGAGTTCTCTTGATCTCTTCGATTGTGTATGCCTCGACTACGTCGCCGACCTTGATGTCATTGTAACCCTGGATGTTGAGACCGCAGTCCATACCCATGTGAACGTCCTTGACATCATCCTTGAACCTCTTGAGAGAGCCAAGCTCGCCGGTGTAGATTACGATACCGTCGCGGATCACGCGCACCTTCGCAGTCCTCTGGAGCTTACCTTCGCGGACGATACATCCTGCGATTGTACCCACCTTGGATATCTTGAATGTCTCCTGAACCTCAGCTGTTGCTGTAACAACCTCTTTCTGCTCAGGCTCGAGCATACCCTCGATACCGCTCTTGAGCTCGTTGATACAGTCGTAGATGACTGAGTAGAGGCGGA
>JAEIGA010014645.1_pt1 | contig 11933 bp, 3 predicted proteins | sample 9270691 | NCBI WGS metagenome assembly JAEIGA01 (sample SAMN17057246, study PRJNA624740) | gut metagenome | biome: biome; isolation source: fecal sample | host: Bos grunniens | place: China: Xizang | collected 2019
AACATTGACCGTTGAAGCAAATGAGGAGATCGCAGTGGGTATCAAGGGCAATGTCCTTGCTTCTGTTACTAGCGAGTGGGTTTACCTACGTATGACTGCAGAGCAAGACTTGACCGCTTATATCGGCGTGCGCAATACTAATCCTTGTGCAAATGCTACTCCATTTGATTGGACCAAAGGCGCTAGCCTTCAAGCTGGCGAGAGCCAATGGTATGAGATGGACATCACATCCCTCAAGCAAAACAAACAACACCTCAAGCTGAACTTCGTCAACCACTCTAGCGAGCGTGCTATCGTGTCTGTAGAGGTGGCTTTGGATTGCAATGGCACAATCTTGCCTATGACATTGCCTATCCCTGCTGGTTTGAACATTAGCGAGGTGATCGATTACCAATTGATAGCTCGTGCTCCACTCAACCGTATCTATGTGAGTGTTAGCACTAACCAACCTATCGAGTTGGCTACTTCGGTTAAAAACTATATTGCAGACGATCAAACTCCATGTTTGAACGGTATTGATATGCAACATGGTACTGAGTATACCCACAATCCTGGTACTACATGGTACAAGGTTTCGCTAGACCTACTCAAAAGTAAAGCTGATTATTCTGGCCTATACTTTGCAAACAAGGGTAACAAGACTGCTCATGTAACCATTGGACTTACTACGAGTTGCGCATATACCACCGGAACTACTATCACAATTCCTATTCCAGCTGGCTTGAATCTAGGACTTGTTGCTCCTAATGTGCTCGGCAACTTGATTGAGGAGTTGGTACGCGTAGAGAAAGTATATAACCGCATCGATGCTGCTGATGTATACCTAGAAGTAACTACTGATCAACCGTTAGGTTTAGGTTTGGATGTTGAAAATACCACTACCAACCCATGCTTGCGCGAAGATTTGCTTACTTTTGATTGGGCTACAGGTGCCCAAGTGAATGCTGGTGAGCCTGTATGGTACGATATTGATCTCACTAACGTACAAAATACAGGTAAACATGTGAAGTTAACTTTCACTAACAATACCGATTCATTGGTGTGGGCTGCCTCTGTAGTTTCAGTGGATTGTCCTGCTAAATTGACCATGCCGCTCATCGTGGCTGTTCCTGCTGGTATGAGCGTAGACAAATGGATTGACTATAGCTTCTTTGCTGCATCTAGAGTAGATAATATCTATCTTGGCGTTACTACCGATGGTGCACTCACACTTGGAGCTACTGCTGTAGATGCCATCGTTACTCCATCTGCAGATTGTACGAACGCTGTGGAAGTGTATTCAGGTATGCTTCATACACAAACAGCTGGCACTCAATGGTATAATATCCCAATGAGCTTGCTCAATGATATGGGCAAGGCTGCTAAGTTCTCTTTCAGAAATCTTGGCACTGAAACTGCACATCTTACTGCTGGAGCCACTGTGGGTTGTGAATATTCTATTCTAACCTATAGCTCATTCAAGATGCCTAAACAATTGAGCTTCTCCCTCAATGTTCCTACTGCAATCTTGTCTCAAGCACGTAAACTAGTTGACGTGGAAGTGACTAATTTCTACCTACAGTTGACCAGCGATCAAGATATCGTTTTAGGCGTAGATATGGATGATAATGTGTATGCTTGTGCCGATAATCAAACATTTGATTGGAAAGCTTGGGAGAATGGTGGATTACAATTGCACAACAACCAAGAGCAATGGTACCAAGTGAACCTGCGTTATCCATGGGAGAAAATGAAGAAAGGTGAGGATCTTGTTCTCTCTGTTACCAACCCTAACGATGTATCTGTAGATGTGGAAGCAGGTTTGTCTCCTACTTGTCCTACTATCCTTACACTTGAGAGCTATGCTACAATCCCTTCACATATGACAGTTCAAAAAGTGATTGAGTTCTCTGAATTGGCTCGTATGCTCAAGGAGTTAAGCGTAGAAGTATATGATGATGAAACAGAACTAATCCTTGAGAAATACCAAGCATGGGTAGTTCTAAACAAGATTGATCAAAAATTAGGCAGATTTGGTAAGTTCTTCCCAGTAAGCAAACTCTACTCACTTCTTGATAAATACGGTGAGCATATTGCTTATACAGAATTGAAGGAGTTTATCGATAATCGTGATAAATATCTATCAAAAGCAGAACTCAAACACCAACTCAATCTTGCTAAAGCAGAAGCTAAAGATCAACTTTCTATTGAGCAAGCTATTCAACTAGTTGATAAGTGTGGAGAGTATATCCCATACGAACAAGCGTTGAACTTACTCAGCAACTACGATAAAGTGATGCCTTATGCTGGCGGTGCGATTGTTATCATCAAGAAATGCGAAACATATATTCCAACCGATGATATCAAACAATTTGTCAAAAAAGCTATTGACGCTATTCCAATGGATAAGATTAAAGCTTTGTTTGATAAAATCGAACAACGTATACCACGCGACTTGAATGCATACCTACGCATCAAGACTACTGGCGACATCATCGTTGAACCTGACACTGTGGTTCCTGCTCCAGAAGGATGTCCTGATGCTATTGAATATATCTGGGGTACCGACGTGGTTGTCAACCAAGAGGCTTGGTACAAGGTGTCTATCGCTGATGTACGTAACAAAGATTGTAGCATTACACTGACCGTTACCAACCACTCTGCAGACTCTGTATATGCTGATTTGAGTCTTTATGAAACTTGCGACGCTGATCAAGCATTCATAACCTTGAAGAATGTGGGTATCGCTCCTAACACCACTCGTACAAAAACTATCAGCGCATCTGAATTGCCTGCTGACATCGATGTTATCTATCTCTACGTTCAACCTAAGGGAGAGATGACAATCAATCTCTCTACCGATTGTCCAGTATTTAAGTATGAGTATGCTACTATAGCTTCTTATGCTTGCGGTACTGAGGTGTTGACATGGAATGACACCGTACATGTAAACAGTTATTTAGATTCTGTTTACACCTACGTGGTAACTCCTCTTGCAGCTCCAGTTGCTATGAATGACAGCATCCTTGCTACTATCCCTGGTGCAAAACCTCAACTGACTCCTGGTACTACACCTGATATGACAGCTTCTGCTGATTCTATCAAGGCTTACTACCTTGCACAAGACAACGAGGCTACTGCTGACGTGGTGAAAGTAGAGTGGGCTGCTACTCCTATCGCATGTGGCGCTACCACCCACACCATGACTCTCACCGTTGAAGACGAGTGCGGTAATCAACAAATAGTTGATTTCACACTCAATGTTACCACACCTGCTCTTGATGTGACCAACCATACTGTAACCATCTGTGCTACCGAGTTGCCTTACACATGGAATGGTATCACATATCCTACTGCAGGTACACACACCACTATTCTTTCTAATATATATGGTTGCGATAGTGCACAAGTCAACATGACTATCAACCTCTATCCTGCTATTCCAGAAACAATAGTTGATACTACCATCTGCCATGGCGAGAGCTATACATGGAATCTTAACAAACAAACTTACAATCAAACAGGTTCAGATACTATTACTGTAGCTAGCATCAATGGTTGCGATAGCGTAGTCATTCTCAACTTGACCGTACTACCTGAAATCGTATCATACGATACTGTTACCGTTTGCTTTGGTGAAACATACTATTGGCATGAGGCTAGTATGAACTGCAGACGCGATGGCGACTACTATGCTACCCTTACATCTGTTGCAGGTTGTGATAGCGTGGTTAACCTACATGTAAAATGGTTGCCAAAGGTAGAGAAAGAAGCTGCTACTGTAGCTACTATCTGCTACGACCAAATCCCATACACATGGATGGGCAATACATATTCAGCAACAGGTTTATACAACGATACAACCCTCAACTACTTAGGTTGTGATAGCATCATCCATACATTGGAATTGACCGTGTTGAAAGAGGCTGTAACCATGCCAACCGAGTATGCTACTATCAATGAGGGTGCTACCTATACTTGGACAGTAAATAATAAGGATTATACAACTCAAGGTGTTTACACTCACGTTGTTTCTAATATCTTAGGTTGCGATAGCCTCATTTACACACTTGATCTTACCGTTATCCCTACTCATATAGTAGAAACTAAGACCATCACTGATCTTGTTTGCGACGGTACAGAGTATATTGATCCTATCACTGGTAAGAAGCATATCATCTCTTCACTCATCCCTTCTACTCAAACATGGAGTGACACAGTAGTGGTTTCATCTACACTTGATTCTATCTACAACTTCCAAATTACTCCTATCGTAGCTCCTGAGGTGATGACCGATGCGTTGCTTGCAACTATTACTGGGGCAACTCCTGTTCTAACACAAGGTATGTTGCCTAATATTATAGGTACAACAGATGCCATCTTGGCATATTACAATGCTCAAGATAACGATACAATAGCTGATGTTACTAATATTTATTGGACTAATGCTTCTGTATCAACTGCTATACCTTGTGGTGCTACTAGCCATGCTATGACATTGGTTGTAGAGGCAGGTTGCGATAATCTCATCACTACTACTCACATCTTCGACGTACAACCTATAAAGGGTACTGATGAAACTGTAGTTGCTTGCGATTCATATACATGGAATGGTACAACTTACACCGCATCAGGTAACTATGAGTTCAAAACTACAACAGTAGGTGGTTGTGATAGTATAGCAATCCTACACTTGACAATTAATAACTCTTTTTCTACAGTAGAGAAAGTTACAGCTTGCGATTTCTATACATGGCCAGCTGATGGTAAGACCTATCTCAACTCTGGTAACTTTATATATACTACCACAGCAACTAACGGATGTGATAGTATTGTTACATTACAATTGACCATCAATAAGTCATACAATCTAGAGGAAACTGTAACAACTTGCGACTCATATACATGGCCTGTAGATGGTAAGAACTACACCAAGTCAGGTGACTATGTATACAATGGCACAACAGCAGCAGGTTGCGATAGCATCGTTACTCTCCACTTGACTGTTAACCCATCATACAACCTAGAGGAAACCGCTACAGCTTGCGACTCATATACATGGTCAGTAGATGGTAAGACCTATACCAAGTCGGGTGACTATGTATACAATGGCACAACAGCAGCAGGTTGCGATAGTATCGTTACTCTCCACTTGACTGTTAATAAGACACAATATAGTGAAGAGATACGTACTGAATGCGATTCTTACAACTGGTATGGTATGAACTTGACCGCTAACGGTGTTTATCAACATACTCTTCAAACCGTTGCAGGTTGCGATAGTATCGTTACACTCCGTCTAACTATTAATAAGTCATATAGTGGTGAGGAAACAGCTGTAGCATGTGATTCTTATACATGGAATGGTAAGACTTATACCAAATCTGGTGACTATGTATACAATGGTAAAACAGCAGCAGGTTGCGATAGCATCGTTACTCTCCACTTGACCGTTAATGAGTCATTTGATTTCCAAGAAAAAGTAGTTACATGTGACTCATATGATTGGCGTGGTCGTACATTGACTAAGTCAGGTATTTATGCTGATTCCCTCTTAACCGTTGCGGGTTGCGATAGTATCTATACACTAGATTTGACCATCAATAAGGCATACCACTTGAATGAATATGCTACTGCATGTGACTCTTATACATGGAATGGTAAGACTTATACCAAATCTGGTGACTATGTATACAATGGTAAAACAGCAGCAGGTTGCGATAGCATCGTTACTCTCCACTTGACCGTTAATGAGTCATATAATATTGAGGAGACAGTAGTAACTTGCGACTCATATACATGGTTTGTAAATGGTAACACCTACACCACATCAGGTGACTATGTATACAATGGCACAACCGCCACAGGCTGCGATAGTATTGTTACTCTCCACTTGACTATTTTGCCAGATATGATGACACGTACAGAAAGTGCAGCAGTTTGTCCAAATGAGTTGCCATACATTTGGAGAGGCCAATCGTTGACCCAAGCTGGTACATATACCGTAACCGAAAAGTTTGTTGGAACAGATTGCGATAGTATTGCCTATGTTTTGACATTGCAAGTTTATGCTCTACAAGCTCCTGCTACCCACGCACTTCCTATAGCTATCTGTAGCAAAGCAGTTGATGTAAGTGCAGTTAATGCCGAAATCGAAACATATATTGATTCTACCATGTACGCAGATAATGCACAAATAGCATGGTATATAAAGAATGAATCAGGTTGGACACCATTGACTACAGATCCTATTGCTCCTTCTGTTAAGACAGTAGTTCTGAAGTATGTGATTACAACCGATTGCGGAACAGTAGAGTCAGAAGAGTATGTAGTTGTTGTAGAACGCTTGACTCCAGAAAATGATGCGGATATGAACGACCTAGAGGCTGTTAGCAAATATGGAAATCGTATCATGCTGCTCGACTTGAACTATATTCACAATACCTTGGGTTGGAATATCAAACCTGAGCACGTAACATGGTATCAAGTTGTTGGTCAAAAAGACATCTACGGTCTTGAGGGTGATGACAAACCACTTGGCCATGGATTCTACTACAATGAAGAAGATGCAAGTCCGCTTGTAGGAGAGTACTATGCATTGATTGTATTCGAGGGTGATGCTGACCACTGTGCAGCAGTTGCACGTACTAAATCGTTGATCTTAGACGATCTGGACACTCAAATAAAACTTACTCCTACGGTAGTTCAACCAGGCGAGAAATTGACCTTGACGAACTTGGATACTAATATGATAACTGATGTCAAAGTATACAGCTCAACAGGTATGTTGTTATCTAGCTTTACAGCAAAGTATGTAGGTGAGTGTACCTTCCTTGCTCAGGATATGATTGGTGTCTATATGGTGATAGTATCTACTGAGAATTATAGAGTAACCCTACGTTATATGGTAAATTAATGGGAGGATAGCAATATGAAAAATAATATTTTTAAATTCAATAAATCTAATATGCTAAAGGCAAGCTTGCTGGTGATCTTCACCAGCCTGCTTCCTTTGTCCTATGCTGCAGCTCAATCTACATGGACTCCTAAACCAATGTATTACCAGATTTCTGGTGCATTGATTGAAGTTGGTGATTCAGTCGTTATTCATAGAGATAGCTTGCACTATGAGACCGGTGAAAAAAAATCAACATGGGTATATGACAAAGTTCATACTGTTCGTCAGATAGGTAGTAAGCATCACCCTGATGCGGTTTTGTTGATGAATATCTATTCTTGGGTTGAGGTAGGTTCTATTGAGCCTCGCAACAAAGCCAAGATGGTTCCTCCACCTAACCCATTGTTGAGCGATACTGCGGCTATTCCAACTCCAGAATCAATGATGAGTGATACGGTCGCACAACCAGTACCAGAACCAATGATGACTGATACTGCTATAGCACCAAAACCATATAAGGTAAATAGATTCTCAGTAGGTATTAGAGGTGGTTTCGCTTCTACATTAGCAAACTCTGAATTAGAGGATAGTAAACTACCACTAGGTTTTGATGCTCTGTTGGATCTACAATATGCACACTATTGGGCCGCGGATCAAGATAAATGCCGTTTTGGTTTGATGACTGGATTAAGTCTCGGATACTTGCGCACAACACGTAGCATGGTATGGGATGAGACATTTAGTCTCAACAATGGTGACTTAATTTATTACGTAACTGCGGATGAAATCAAAGAGAGAAACAATCAATTGCAGATGGAAGTGCCTTTGATGTTCTCGATGATTACTCCTAAAGGTTTCTTCTTGAATGTAGGTCCACGCTTTATCCTGCCAACCTATACTCCATATCGCCAAACTATTACTAACCACAATATCAAGGTGGAAGAAGTTAGTCTAGGTCATGTAGGTGACTATGCAATCTCTAATAACCCTGTATATGGTGTTGTTACCGAACAACAAGAGAACCAAAAAGGTAAAGGCGAACATCAATTTGATCTTTCTATCACTTTGGGTCTAGAACTTGGATATGAGTTTAAACTCAAATCCGGCAATAGCATTGATCTCGGTGTATATGCAAACTATGGACTATACAATACCTTTAGCAATAGACCTCTTGGCGAGGCGATTGCTGTTACCCCTGTAACAGACAATGGAAAAGGTACGGTATCTGTAGAATCATTGACCAATGCATATACCTCTAAAATGGGACATACGGATGCTGGTATCAAAGTGTCATACAACTTTGATTGGGTTAAGTAATATCCTACAACGAATACAATAAAAGGACTACCTGCTGGGTAGTCCTTTTTTATGCATTGATTTGAATAAGATTATTTGTCTAACTTTTCATATATAGAGTTTTTACTCTTGAATTCAGGAACAATCTTTTTCATTTCTTGTACCGTTGGGAATGCTTTACCGCGTTGTGCCAAATCAATGAGTTGTTCTATCTGTCTAGAAACAGAGTCGAAATCATATTCCCTTACTTTAGCCACTAGAATCTTCTTGTGTGTAGTAGGAATAGTGGTCTCTTTTTGATTAAGCAATTCCTCGTATAGCTTTTCACCAGGTCTCAAACCTGTATAGGTAATCTTGATATCTTTTCCAGGTACTAATCCTGCTAGTCGAATCATGTTTTCAGCAAGGTCTGCTATGCGTACAGGTTGACCCATGTCAAAGCAGAATATCTCACCACCATTGCCCAAGGTAGCTGCTTCTAGAACTAGGCAACTTGCTTCAGGTATCGTCATGAAATAACGTATGATATCAGGGTGAGTCACCGTTACAGGACCGCCTTCTGCAATCTGCTTTTTGAAGAATGGCACTACCGAACCATTACTACCCAATACATTGCCAAAACGCGTTGTAATAAATTTGGTGCAGTCTTTGTTGGTTGCACTTGCTTTTAAGAATAATGATTGTACATATATCTCAGCAATACGTTTGGATGCACCCATTACATTCGTTGGATTGACCGCTTTGTCTGTTGACACCATTACAAAACGATCTGCATGGTATTTGATAGCACAATCTGCCACGTTCTTGGTTCCTAACACATTGGACAGAATAGCTTGAGTAGGGAAGTCCTCCATGAGTGGAACATGTTTGTAGGCAGCCGCGTGGAAAATGACGTTAGGATGATATTCTTCAAATGTTTCCTCTATCATTTGTTGATTGCGAACATCGGCTATAATAGGCACAAATTGCGTGTTAGGGAACTTCCTGCGTACGTCTATTGTTAAATCATGCAATGGAGACTCCGCAATTTCAAGGAGTAATATGACTTGTGGCTTGTGCTTAGCTATCTGACGTACAATTTCACTACCAATACTACCTGCAGCACCTGTGACCATAATGACACGGTTCTTTAAGACGGCATCTACATCTCCTGTATTTATATCTATGACAGGACGCTCTAGCAAGTCCTCAACCTTGATAGATTCGATACGGCCAATCACTTTAGACATATTATTGGTAGTTTCTATATCTGAAAAATCTTCAAAATAAGGAGTAGTCAGTATTTGTATATCATTGCTGATGAAAATAGATAAATCTTTTAATGGATTAATCTCTTTCATCTTTATAGGTGATACAATAATACGTTTGATATCTTTCTTTTTCATCAAATCAATCAAATCTTGATTGATAGTGTATATGGTCATGCCTAATAGTTCATGATTGGTCTTGTCATTCTCATCAGCAATAAATCCTACTGGTCTATAGTTGCTGTCCATATTGCTTTGGAGCATCTTTGCAATAGAAAGACCTGCAGACTTGGTTCCATATATAAGCACCTTTTTGATACTTGGATTATGGTGTGACATAAATTCGAACGCAGTCTTAATAGCTACACGCCATGTAAACAAAAAGCAAATGGCCACAAACACATACATTACCAACGCAGTTGTTAAGAATGGAGGCTTAACCACACTTTCTATACCATATTTGCACACTAAGTTAATGGTCGCTAACAATATACCATTACAAGTTACTGCTAATATGATCTTGATGGTATCCACAAAAGTTGAATATCGCAAAATACCCGAATACGTATGAAATACCCAAAAGAAAAGACATTGCGTTGCAAGTAAAATGAGTGTTTGCTCTGGTAGAGTAAACATCAACCTGTCAATCTTATAGATCCACAAGTTTTGGCCAATCTTAATACTTATCAAAAAAGATATAAGTACGATGAACAAGTCTAATAATAATACTCCCCAGCGAGGAAGGTAGGATATATTGACCCAATGCGAAAAAATATCAGAATTAAATATGTCTTTTATTCTTTTCATATTAAATTCATGTGGTTTTATACTGATTAGTGTTGCTGCTGATTATTCCTTGACAATAGCCTCTTTGATGGTTTGTACGATATATTGTACATCTTCATCGCTAACATAAGGACCTGCAGGCAAGCACATTCCGACTTTAAAAATAGACTCACTTACGCCATTGGTGTAAGCTGGAGCATTCTTGTATACAGGTTGCTTATGCATTGGTTTCCACACGGGACGAGCTTCAATCTTGGCAGCTAACATATATACACGTAATGCCTCTACATTATCGTTGGGTTGGCAGTCTGTAGTAGCGGAATCAACAGCATGTATTACACCTGCCGCACCTCCAACGGCAGTATTAATAACTTCTTTATAGGCGTTCTCTTGGCCGATAATCTTTACACTAGGATCCAATTCGATTGTACATAGCCAATAATTAGAATCATAGTCTGCTGATGGAGCCTTATGTACTATGATACCTTCTACATCTTTCAGGAGATCCTCATATAATGCTTGGACATGTTTGTGGTGAGCAATATGATCATTGGCTATTGCCATTTGTCCTCGACCAATACCTGCACAGATATTCGACATACGATAGTTATAACCTATCTCTTCGTGCTGATAGTATGGGTAGGCCTCGCGAGCTTGGGTCGCATACCACATGATTTTTTCTTTGTCTTCAGCATTTTGACAGAGTAGGGCACCACCACCAGATGTGGTAATCATCTTGTTGCCATTAAAGGATAAGACACCAAAACGACCAAATGTACCCAGCATCTGTCCCTTGTAGCAAGATCCAAAGCCTTCAGCAGCATCTTCTACAACCGGTATATCGTATTTAGCAGCCACTTCCATAATACGCTCACAATCATATGGCATGCCATATAATGCTACAGGCACAATCGCCTTTGGCTTCTTGCCAGTCTTGGCGATGCGATCTACTATGGCTTGCTCTAGCAACTCCGCATCCATATTCCATGTATCCTTCTCCGAATCAATAAACACAGGCGTTGCACCCAGATAAGTAATAGGGTGGGAGGAAGCGCAGAAGGTAAACGATTGTACGCATACTTCATCTCCAGGACCTACACCACATGCTAGTAGTCCCAAATGCACAGCAGCCGTACCCGCTGATAGAGCTACAGCTTCACTCTTACCTCCATGAAACTCTTTGAGTTGTGCCTCAAAAGCATTCACGTTCGGACCCAATGGTACAACCCAATTGGTGTCAAATGCTTCTTGTATGTATTTTTGCTCTAGTCCATTATCAGACATATGAGCAAGGCAAAGGTATATCATTTTTCTGTTTTGATCCATAATGGTCTACTCCTTAATATATTATATATAGCCTACAAAGTTACTGCTTTTTTTTATTATATGCAAATTTTTAGATTTTTTTTTTAGCAAATAGTTATAAGTGAGTATAAAAAACAAGGAACTCGTTTTGAGTCCCTTGTTTCGTATTTTGATCCGTTGGATTAACCTCCAAAGTTATCAAACATAATCATATCATCCTCTACACCCAGCGAGTGCAAGAGGTCAAGCACAGTCTTTGACATCATAGGAGGACCGCAGAAGTAGTACTCGATGTCCTCTGGAGCGTCGTGTTGCTTGAGGTAGGTGTCGCCCATCACTGGAGCAATGAAGCCAGGAGTGTACTTTACACCCAGTGCATCTGCCTTTGGATCTGGACGGTCCAATGCCAAGTGGAAATGGAA
>JAEIGA010014646.1_pt1 | contig 11933 bp, 12 predicted proteins | sample 9270691 | NCBI WGS metagenome assembly JAEIGA01 (sample SAMN17057246, study PRJNA624740) | gut metagenome | biome: biome; isolation source: fecal sample | host: Bos grunniens | place: China: Xizang | collected 2019
CGCCGAGATGGCAAGAAGCGAAATGATCAAGGAAGGTCGTACACCTCTCCACACATTCCGCGCTGACATCGACTACGCACTTGCTGAGGCTCACACTAAGGTAGGTGTTCTTGGTATCAAGGTTTGGATCTGCAACGGTGAGGTTTACGGAAAGAAGGATCTTTCTCCAAACGCAGGTGTTGCAGCTCAGGCACAGCAGGGCAACAACAACCGTGGTGCTCGTGGTAACAACGATCGTCGTCGTGGTGGTCGTGGTGGTCGCAGAGAGAACAAGTAATTGTAACTCTATATATTATCAGAAAAGGGATGGCGTTTTGTCATCCCTTTTTTGTATATTTGTCATTCTGAGCCTCGCTCTTGTCATCCTGAGCTCCACCTGTCATCCTGAGCGAAGCGAAGGATCTTATATATTAAAAATATTTAAACAATTATGTATATGAAACTAAAATCATTTCTTTTTGCAGCCGGCTCTGCAGCAGTGCTGGCAGCCTGCGCGCAGGTGTCGGATGTAACCGAAATCACCGGAACTGTTGTTCCGGAAGGTCTCGATGGTGTGCAGGTGACAGTGGGCGAGCAGCTTGATACTCTCGTTCCTGTCGTTGATGGCAGATTCGCCATTGTCGTTCCTACCGATGTGTGTGCTCTTGGAACAATTGCTGCAGGTCAGTATGGCCTTAATTTCATCCCCGACGGCACTCCGCTTGAGGTGACTCTTGATGAAGAATCTTCAATCGTTTCTAAATATCCTAGGATTTCGGCGCAGACAAAGCTCAATGCATTCTTTGATGCAGAGGATGCTTTTGTGGCTGAATTCCGTGAAAAACAGGCCCAGCTTGCCCAGGATACCCTTCTTACAGATGAGCAAAGAACACAGATGTGGGCAGAGTTCGAAGGACCTTTCTTCGAGAAGTATAATAAGGCAAGCGCAGATGCATATTCTGCCAACACAGACAACTTTGTTGCAGTGTTTGCCCTTCAGAACATCAGACACGAGTACAGCGATGCTCAGATGGACTCTCTCCTCAACCTCCTGGCTCCGGGTCTTCAGGAGCATAAGTATGTAAAGAGCATGAAAGAGGCTCTTGTTGCAAGACTTTCAACTGCAGAAGGACAGATGTTCAAGGATTTTACTGTTAATTCCGTAGTGGGACTTACCCGCAGCATCCCTCCTCAGCCAGTGTATGCAGAGGTGAAGCTCTCTGACTATGTCGGTCAGGGCAAATACATCCTCCTCGACTTCTGGTCACCATGGTGCGGCCCATGTAAGCGTGAGATGCCTAACATCAAGGCTGTCTATGAGAAATATGCCGGAGAGAAGTTCGATGTTGTCAGCATTGCCGTCTGGGAGCGCGAGCCTGTGCAGGTGACAATAGACACAGCTGCTTCTCTGGAAATGAACTGGAACCAGATCAACAACGGTCAGCGCGAGCCTGCCGAGATCTATGGTGTTGAGGGAATTCCACACATCATTCTCTTCGGACCAGATGGAACCATCCTCAAAAGAGGTCTCCATGGCGCTGAGATTGAGGAGGTCGTTGCCTCATACCTCAATTAATGACGGTTAAAGAAAAAATAGCATTATTTCCGCATTCCCCCGGTGTCTACAGATATTATGACGCCGAGGGGAATGTCATATATGTGGGTAAGGCTAAGGATCTGCATAAAAGAGTTGCGCAATATTTCGTGCCGGCAGAGCGTCTGACCCGAAAGACCGCCGTAATGGTGTCGAAGATTGCGGATGCGCAGTACACTGTCGTGGACTCTGAAGCGGACGCGTTGCTGCTTGAAAATAATCTGATCAAGCAGTTCAAGCCTCGTTATAACATCCTTCTCAAGGACTCGAAGACCTATCCTTGGATATGCGTGAGTGCCGGTGTCTTCCCAAAGGTGTTTCTGACCCGTAAGGTCATCAAGGATGGCTCTCGCTATTTTGGTCCATACAGCAGCGTGGTTCATGCCCGCAATCTTGTGGAGTTCATCCATAGCCTCTACCCCTTGAGGACCTGCAAGCTGAAGATCACATCAGAGGCTATTCTGCACCGCAAGTTCCGTCCTTGCCTGAACATGCACATAGGAAAGTGCAGGGGCTGCTGCATAGGTGGAATATCTCAGAAAGAATATAATGCCAATATCGAGGAGATCATAAGCCTTCTGAAGGGAGGAGGACGTGAAATCATCAGGCATTACAAGGACTTGATGATGGAGGCTGCCCAGGAGATGGATTTTGAGAGAGCACAGGTCTATAAGGAAAAGATGCAGTCATTGGAGCAGCATTACAGCAAATCCGTCATCATGAATGCTGTTGTCGGTGATGTGGATGTGTTCTCATTGATTATTGATGGTCAGGAGGCCTTTGGAAACTTCCTCCGAATACGTGGCGGTGCCGTCGTGCAGTCCCTTAATCTTGGATTCAAGATGATGATCGAGGAAGATCAGGAGTCTGTGCTGGGGACTTTTCTAGCAGAGATTCAGGCCAAGTTCGGAGACCTATCCAAGGAAATAATCGTGCCGTTCCTGCCGGATGTTGAAATTGACGGTGTGGAGTTCAAGGTCCCTATGCGTGGAGATAAGCTGTCTCTGCTTGAACTCAGTGCCCGCAATGCCAAGGAAATGCGTTTCAATGCATTGAAGCAACAGGAACATAAGGATCCCCAGGCTTATCGAAATATGGTGCTGGAGTCCCTCAGGAAGCAGCTTGAAATGAAGGAACTGCCGGTCCACATAGAATGCTTTGATAACTCGAACATCCAGGGAACCAATCCGGTGTCTGCCTGTGTTGTCTTCCGTGACGGTGTTCCGTCCAAGAAGGATTATCGCCATTTCAAGGTGAAGACTGTCGTGGGAGCTAATGATTATGCGACGATGAAGGAGGCTGTCAACAGGCGTTATTCACGTATGCTGGAGGAGAACCCCGAGGACCTGCCGCAGCTTGTGGTGATAGATGGCGGAAAGGGCCAGCTTGCCTTTGCCTATGAGGCTCTGGCAGAACTTGGACTTGTGGAGAAACTTACTGTAATAGCTCTTGCCGAGCGCATGGAAGAGGTTTATAGGGTCGCAGATCCGTATCCGATGTTCATTGACAGGAACTCTCCTGCGCTGAAGGTATTGCAGCAGATAAGAGACGAGGCTCATCGCTTTGGCATCACATTCCACCGAAAACTCAGAAGCAAGGCTCAGATTGAATCGGTCTTGCGCACCATCCCGGGCATAGGCGACAAGACCGAGCAGCGTCTGTTGCTGCATTTTGGAAGCGTGGCGCGCATAGCGGCTGCGTCTGTTGACGATATAGCAGCTCTTGTCGGCCGCTCCCTGGCAGAAAGGATTTACAGCACTTTAAAAAGTAATTTATGAAGAACAAGGTATTGAATGCTTATGACTGGTTCCTGATTTCTGGAGTCGTTGTCACTAATATAGTTTATTCTGTATTGACCGGGACCTTGGATGTTGTGGGGTCGATTGCCGGCATCACCGGAGTGCTATGCGTGGTGCTTGTAGCCAAGGGCAGCATCTGGAACTACGCCTTTGGCCTTGTGAATGTGTCCCTGTATGCATGGATATCATATAAGGCAGCGCTTTATGGAGACGCCGGACTGAATGCTTTGTATTATCTTCCCATGCAGTTTGTCGGATGGTGGCAGTGGCGTAAACGTGGTGCTGCCGTGTCAGAGGCTGAATCCGAAGGGAAGGGTGTCCAGGTACAGGCACGCCGGTTCGACTGGAGACAGAGGGTCATGCTGGCTGTAGGCTGCGCGGCAGCTGTCATAGCTGTGGGGTTTCTTTTAAAGTATCTTGGCGACCCTCAGCCATTCAAGGATTCTGCGACAACAGTCCTGAGTGTAGTTGCTCAGGCCCTTATGGCTCTGGCGTTCATGGAGCAGTGGGTGTTGTGGATAATAACAAACGTGATCAGCGTTGTCATGTGGGCTGTTTGCGTTTCCAGAGGTGAGGCACATGCCGGTGTGATGGTGATAATGTGGAGTTTCTACCTCCTGAACTCCATTAACGGTCTTCGTGTGTGGCTGAGTCTCAGCCGAAGACAGTGAGCCTGTTTACGGATAAAATTGTTTTTTCAGAAAAAAATTACTTAATTTGCACATGTTTAGCGAATATTACGTGTATTAAATATTATTAACTAAAAAACTGACGTTATGGCAAATATTGCAGAAGACGTAAAGAAAATCATCGTCGAGAAATTGGGCGTTGATCCAGAAGTGGTGACTGAGGTAGCTAGTTTCCAGAATGATCTCGGTGCTGATTCACTTGATATCGTTGAGCTTATCATGGATTTCGAGAAGACTTTTGACATCGAGATTCCTGATGATGACGCAAGCGAGAAGATCACAACTGTAGGTGATGCAATCAAGTACATCCAGGACAAGGTAGACGCTAAATAGTTTGTCTGAAATCAAAAATAAAGGGCTGGTCAATTGACCGGCCCTTTTCTTATTTGTTCTGTTCTGCTGATTTCGGTGCAGAGAATGTTATCTTGATTCGAGGCAGTTGTTTCAGTTTCTCAGGATCTGGATTTTCAGCAGAGTATTCTACATACTCAGGGCCGTTCAATGTACAGTTATAATACCTGTCCTTATCCAGGTCTGTAGATATGCTCTCGCTTGAATTCGAGCTGGAGTTCATGTATGACGCCATCATCATGTAGTTGTAGTAGTTGCTGCCATAGCCGTAACCATATCCACCATATCCGTAAGGGTCGTACATCATGTTGTTGTAGTACGAGTTGTAGAGGAGGTTGTTGTAGTAGTCGTCGTTAGGATTGCTCGGCGATGTCGTTACTGTGACCTCTTCGTGCATGATCAGCATCCAGATGTCGTATTTTGCCATTCTTGCTTCGAAAGCTGAGTCGCTTTCTCCGTCCTCCTGCTTGAGTTTCAGAATCTCCTGTACATGGTGGCTGATGTCCGGAGAGTACATCGAGAGAGAACGGTTGATGTCACCCTGATTCTCGCTCTCGACGCTGGCGTCCGTAAGACCCGCGTAAGAAACATAGATATCCTTGTTGTCGTCTGTTCCGTGAAGTCTCACAGTAGGACTGAGTATGGTAGGATACTTGTCGAGCTTTGTCCAGTCTCCTTCCACATTGTATGGGAGGATGATTGTCGCCTTGTTGATGACCACCTCTTCAGGATTGAGGGCCATCTTGCCCCCGTCTTTCTCAGCTTCAGATATCAGCTGGTTGAGGATTGCCTTGATGCCTTTGGCCTTGATGACCGGCTTTACTCCACATCCGCCCTCGACAATGATCTTGTCGGTTGCCGGCATTCCGTTTTTGTAAAGTGGGTCTGAAGCGTGAGTGCTGCCGTTGAACGCGTACTGGGCAGGGATCTTGGTGCTTCCTGCAGCAATGAAGTCTGATGGGCCGTAGAAGAATATGAATGATGTGTCCACCTGCTTGCGGTCTCCATAGTCGGCAGTGACCTTCAGTTCCGCGTAGTTTCCGGAGATGTAACTGTTTGCATCGAACTCCAGCGCAAGGTCGAACATGTTGATGCGTCCGCCTGTTCCGGCAGGAGATTCAGACTCCAGGTATATGCCCGGCACGAGTTTCAGATAGTCGCTGAGCAGTGTATCCTTTTGCTCAGTATACGATTTGTGGAATGCCTTCATGCCGGCAACCACCTTTTCTGCGAATTCTTCAGTGAAATCGAATGACAATGAGTCGCTTCCATTGTAGACAGGCACACCCTTGGTTATGAGCTTGCTCAAGTCGAGAAATTTCTCCCTGTTGGTTGTCGTTTTATCAGATGTCTGTACGCCGGGAGAAAGGGAGTTGGTGTAGAGGATGGTAGAGTCAAGCGGCTCTTTGAGGCCATAGACATAGATGTTCTGCATCATCCTCTGCTGGTTGTCGTTGACAGTGGAAAGCGTGTCACGCACGGCGCTGAAATGGAACTGCTTCACAACGGTGTTTTCTCCGAGGTCGACACCCTTGATTACCGGCACGAGAGTGAAGCTGGTGGTTTTTGTGCATGAGCCAAGAAGTTCATCATTGATTGATCCGAATGTGATTCTTCTGGTGCTGTATGCTGACAGACTGTCTGAAACCTTGAGTGCGACGTCATCTAACGCAACAGCCTCGGGAGTAAATACGTCCCAAAGCTGATGAGTCGGAATAAGGTTTTCTCCGAGCTGTTCGTTTATGTTGACGCAGGAAGCCAGGCTGATCAGTGTCGCACCGATGGCAGAAAGGAGCCATGCCCTGCGTATGATTCCGAAATTCATTACAATTGATCGTAAAAATTGTTATAGTCTTCAACGTATGTACCATCTTCGAGGGCGCCTGCATTGAATGGGAGGACAGGCAGACCGGAGTTGTTGCAGTAGTCTGCGAGCTCCTGAGGTATATTGTCCGCACCGAAGATGATTGCGTCAGAATGGTTGACCGCGAGTTTTGCAAGATTGGTGCCCGTAGGCTCGCTGAGGACTTCGAGGTCGCTGTCGTCAATGCCGGCAAACTTCACCTTGCCTTTGAGGTCTTCTCCGAACATTGCAGGGGTATCGTCATAAAGCGAGAGCACCACCTTGCTGTTTGAGAAGATCGGGTCATCCTTGTATGCTTTCTTAAGGTAGAGAGGAAGAACGTGTGAGATCCAGCCCTGGCAATGGATTACATCCGGTGCCCATCTGAGTTTCTTAACAGTCTCGAGGACGCCGCGCGCAAAGAATGCAGCTCTTTCGCCGTTGTCTTTGAAGAACTCTCCTGCTTCGTCATAATATACCTGTTTTCTGTGGAAATAGTCCTCGTTGTCGATGAAGTACACCTGCATGCGGGCTGCGGAAATGGACGCCACCTTGATGACGAGAGGTCTGTCTACATCGTTGATGATGATGTTCATTCCGGAAAGCCTTATGACTTCATGAAGCTGGTTCTTGCGCTCATTGATGCATCCGTATCTAGGCATGAAGGATCTGATTTCCTTTTTTCTTTCCTGGATGCCCTGAGGAAGATATCTTCCGATCCTGGATATGCTGGTCTCCGGGAGATATGGATACATCTCCGAATTGACAAAAAGAACCCTCTTGACAGAATTTCCCATAATGGTAATATTTAATGACAAAATCTCTACAAAGATAATCTTTTTTTTTGATATTTCATTATCTTTGGCGCCAATTGGGATTATTCTATGGGCAATTCAGAGAGTAAAATAATGCGCAGAAGGCTGAGAAATGCCTATCTTTCTTCAATCATAAGCATCAGTCTCGTGCTGCTGCTGGTCGGCATCGCCAGCCTGCTTCTTGTAAACGCAAGGGCAATCTCCGACTATTTTAAAGAGAATATGCAGGTGTCGGTGATGATGAAGCAGAACGTTGATGAGAGCGATGCCCTCAAATATAAGGAGAAGCTGGACCAGAAAGGTTTCATTCGCAGTTCGGTCTTTGTCTCGAGGGAGCAGGGCAGACGCGAGATGGAAGATATGCTGGGTGCTGACTTCCTTAATGTCTTTGAAACGGCGCCGATTCCAGTTTCGATAGACGTGACATTGAATGCTGAGTACGTGTCGGCAGACAGTATCGAGGTGGTGAAGGAGGCGATCATGGAGTCTCCTATGGTTGAGGAGGTCGTCTATCAGAAGTCACTGATTGACACGTTGAATGCAAACCTCAGCAAGATATCGGCGGTCTTGAGCGTATTTATCGTGCTGATGATGTTCATCTCCTTTGTGCTGATCAACAATACGGTCCGTCTGAATGTCTTTGCCAGGCGATTTACCATCCACACCATGAAGCTGGTGGGAGCGACAAGGGCTTTTATCCGCGCTCCATTCCTTGTGCAGTCGCTGTTTCAGGGAGTTTTCGCGGCTTTTGTCGCTATAATGGCGATAGTCGGTCTGTTGTTCTTTGTGCGCAGTGAGTTCGAGCAGTTGTTCGAGGTGTTCCGTCTGGAACTGCTCCTTGTGGTGATGGGTATCGTGCTTGCAAGTGGAATAGTCATATGTCTGTTGAGCACATGGCTTGTAGTGAACAAGCTGGTGTCACTCAACAAGGATGAGTTATATTATTGATTATGGAAGAAAAAAATACAAAGATGGCGATTACGCCTAAGGGGCTCAAGCTCCTTCTGATCGGAGTGATTGTGATGATTGCCGGTTATGTCCTGATGATGGGCGGAGCCAGCGATGACCCCAATGTCTTTAATTATGAGATGTTCAATTTCCAGAGGATGGTGGCAGCCCCCGTTGTCATCATCTGCGGTATTGTCATAGAGGTTGTGGCAATAATGAAGGTTTTCAAGGACTAGTTTATGGAGTGGTTTGAGGCGATAATTCTTGGGCTGATTCAAGGACTTACCGAATTCCTGCCGGTCAGCAGCAGCGGCCATCTGGAGATCGGAAAGCATCTGCTTGGTGTGGAGACAACTGATGATCTTCTTTTTACGACCATGGTGCATGCTGCTACGGTGCTCAGTACGATCGTTGTGTTCCGCAGGCAGATCTGGAATCTTTTGAAGGGCTTTTTCGGTGGCCTTAAAGGTTTGAAAATCGCTAAGTCCGAGTCCGGCAGGTATCAGCTCGTCTGCAACGACCAGACGGATTATCTGTTGAAGATTGCGGTGTCGATGATTCCTGTCTTTGTTGTCGGAATGTTCTTCAAAGATCAGGTGGAAGGCCTTTTCGGATCAATCACCGTTGTGGGCTTTGCTCTGATCATGACAGCTGTTCTGCTGTTCTTCTCTGATTATGCCTCAAAGCCTGGCCGCAAATCAATTTTTCCGGAGAATACATCGCGTAACGGCATATCATATTGGCAGGCCTTTGTGGTCGGTCTGGGACAGGCTTTTGCCGTGATTCCGGGTCTTTCGCGTTCGGGCACCACCATTTCGACCGGACTTATCTGTGGGGTGAAGAGAGAGGTGATGGCACAGTTCTCCTTCCTGATGGTTCTCATTCCGATTCTTGGAGAGAGTTTCCTTGAAGTGGTCGGCGGAGAGTTCGGTGCATCTTCAGTGGGCACACTTCCGCTGGTACTTGGTTTTGTGTCGGCATTTTTATCCGGCCTTCTTGCCTGCAAGGTGATGATAGCCCTTGTCAAGAAGGCGAAGCTCAGCTGGTTCGCTCTCTATTGTCTTATTGCCGCTGCCGCAATATTCATATTTGCTTAACGGAGAGTAAGGAATGTCATTCTGAACGAAGTGAAGAATCTTTATGAATAGTACCAAATCATATTTCGTTTCTGATGTCCATCTCGGCCTGCAGATTGCCGATCCGGCAGACCGTGAACAGCGCTTCGTCAATTTTCTGCGAGGCCTTCCTCAGGATGCAGAGGCGTTGTATCTGCTAGGGGACATCTGGGACTTCTGGTATGAGTATCGCGACGTTGTGCCTAAGGGCTATGTGCGCGTCCTGGCAGCGCTGCAGGATCTGATTGACAGGGGAGTGAAGGTGTATTTCTTCCAGGGCAATCATGATGTGTGGACTTATTCCTATTTCGAGGAACTCGGCATGATACGTCTGACCCAGCCGACACTGGTGGAGGTCGGAGGAAAGAAATTCTGCCTTGGCCATGGTGACGGGCTCGGCCCTGTTCCTCGCGGATATATGTTCCTGCGTTCAATATTCCATTGCCGTTTCCTTCAGATTCTTTTCAGCATGCTGCATCCATGGATAGCATTCAGATTTGGCAACAACTGGTCAAAGGGTAACAGGCTTGCCCGCAAGGATGAATATGTGTTCAAAGGTGAGTCGGAGCCACTTTATAAATTTGCTGAAGACTATGCCGGCAGGCACCAGGTGGATTATTTTATCTTCGGCCATTACCATGTCGACGTATCTATGACCCTTCCGTCGGGAGCCTCTTTCCATATCTTGAAAGACTGGATTGATGGCTCTCCATACCTTTGCTTCGACGGAGAATCCCTTGTTGCATCTCGTTAGGTTCCCAGTCTGTATGGAGGTTAACGGTATTTCGCCGGAATGTTGGGGCGGGGAGGCTCTTTCATGAAGATTGCGAAATAGAGCAGGTCGAATTCCCCTTCCTGCCATAGCTTCACCAATTCTTCCGTCTGTCTGTCATCGCCGTCCGGATCATATGGCTTCTTCATGTCCGAACCGAAGAGCTTGGCGATGCCTTGCCAGAATCCCGCTGCCATGCCATTCTTGTAGTCCTTGATTATATTGAAGGATGTCTTGCCAATTTCTCTGTCAATAAGCTTCATCAACAGGGCTCCCTGACTTACGGTCATGCTGCGCATAGGCTCTTCGAACACCTTGAACAGTTCCTTCTGCATCTGATTGATGTACTTGTCCCGTTTCCCCCTTTTCATGCCATCGGCGACAATAGTGCTGTCGACTCTGAGCAGGATCTTCTTGGATGCGAGGGCGTATGGGTAAGCCTTGGCGAAATTATGCACCAGACGATAGTACTTGCGCCATTCCTTGCTTTTCTGGCGAGGTAGTCTTGAGTAGCATTTTGATGCACGTATCTTTTCTACGAACACGGTGTCGCCATGGATGACTTTGTAATGCAGGTAGATGAACGGCTTTCCGTCTGGCCCGGTTGCCGTGCCGGAGCCTGCTGTCCGTAGAGCTGTTTCCGCCGATGTCTGGCGGCTTGCTTCTGCTTGTGTCTGTTGAGATGCTGTCCGGTTGCGCTGTCTGAGGGTCTGGGCTTCAGCATTTGGGGTGCAAATGATAAGAAGGGCAGTGAAGACCAACGATGCCGCCAGTCTCCCTGTTGAGAATATGTGCTTGAAGTCCTTCATGTCACGCCAGTTCAGCGAAATGTATGTCCTTAGCGGTCTAAAATGACCTCTGCGAAGAATTCCGGGCAGTGGAAATTCGGAGCGGGAGCCTCAATAGGTGCCCAGCTGAGGAAATGTTGCCGGACGCAGTTGTCACCGCATTTGTAGAAATTGCAATTAAGAGATGCCGGTGCTCCTTCCAGACCGATTACAGAGAACGGGATCATGATAACCCTCCACCATTCCTGGTCTGCCTTCTGGCAATCGATAATCTGGTGCGCAAGTGATCCGAAGTTGCGGATCCTGCTCATTGTCTCTGGCCCAAAATGCTGCGCGTCGGTTCTGGATGTCCTTTTTGCTGCCAGCACCGTGCCGATGCAGTTCATCTCGAAATTGAAATATCCTGAGCCGTTCGGGTCGCTGACAAAGAATTCCACGCAACTGTCTTCCCACACAGGGCCATTGTCCTCAAGACTGACAGCACGAACATGGTCTTCCTTCACTTCCCACAGCACGGCGAGTGCATTGTTGGAATACGCAAGATGGAAACCTACCTCGGGTTTATAGGGGAATTCGCCCCAGTTCAGGCAGTCAAGACCGTTCTTCTCAACAGCCATCAAGGTCTCGAGGATTTCCTGCTGAGGCATGTTCTCTATGTCGGGAACATATTTTGCGCGCAGCTGAGTCATTGCACTACTCTTTTGGAAGGAATCCCTTTTCGATGAGCTTTTCCGCGATCTGTACTGCATTGGTTGCCGCGCCTTTGCGAAGGTTGTCGGCAACGCACCAGAAGTTCAGTCCGGATTTTACAGAAGGGTCCTTGCGGAAACGACCTACGAACACGTCGTTCTTGCCCCATGCATATAGAGGCATCGGATAAACATTGTTTGCAGGATCGTCCTGAAGTGTCACACCAGGAGTGTTCCTCATCATCTCGCGCACATCTTCAAGGGTGAACTCCTTCTCGAACTCGAGGTTGATGGACTCCGAATGTCCGCCCTGAACAGGCACGCGCACTGTGGTAGGGGATACTCCGATACTGTCGTCAGCGAAGATCTTATGAGTCTCATTGACCATCTTCATCTCTTCCTTGGTGTATCCGCTTTCGAGGAAGGAATCGATATGCGGAAGGATGTTCTGGTCGATTGGATGAGGGTATACCGCCGGATATTCTCCCCATTTTCCGCCCGCGCGCTCTGCTGTCATCTGGTCCATTGCCTTGTAGCCGGTGCCGGTGACA
>JAEIGA010014647.1_pt1 | contig 11933 bp, 11 predicted proteins | sample 9270691 | NCBI WGS metagenome assembly JAEIGA01 (sample SAMN17057246, study PRJNA624740) | gut metagenome | biome: biome; isolation source: fecal sample | host: Bos grunniens | place: China: Xizang | collected 2019
AGATGAGCAAGTCTCTTGGAAACTGCATCTATCTTTCTGACACGTCAAAGGAGCTCAAGAAGAAGATCAACAGCATGTACACCGACCCTGAGCATCTTCAGATCGAGGATCCAGGTCACGTAGAGGGCAATGTAGTGTTCACATATCTCGATGCATTCTGCAAGGACGAGCACTTTGCACAGTTCCTTCCGGATTATGAGAACCTCGAGCAGATGAAGGATCACTACCGTCGTGGCGGACTCGGAGACGGCACTTGCAAGAAGTTCCTCTTCAACATCATGGAGTCAATCCTCCATCCGATCCGTGAAAAGCGTCATGAATATGAGCAGAACATTCCGGCAGTGTACGAGATTCTCCGCAAAGGCTCAGAGACAGCACGTGCAGAGGCTGCCAAGACTCTCGCAGACGTCCGCAAGGCCATGAAGATCGACTACTTCGACGATGCCGACCTCATTGCTGAGCACACAAAGAAATATCAAGGTTGACAAAATAAAATCAGGACTTCAAACGAAGTCCTGATTTTGTTTATGTGATGTTATCTTATCTTTCGTACTCAACCTTTGCGCGAACGTCTGCGATTGTCTTTACGTACTCAATAACGTTGTCCCTCAAGGTGTCTGCCTTATAAGCTGCGAGAGCTTCCCAAGACTCGAAATCTGCCATCATCACTGCATCGTAAGATGTCTTTCCTTCATTTCTGTTTACGCCTAATTCGATGTGCTTAAGACCTGGCACAAGACCCAAGAGGGCCTCATATTTTTCTTTGACATCTTCAGCGAGTTCCTTTGGAGTCTTACCATCTGATGGTTTGAACTTCCACATTACACAATATCTTACCATAGTATTAGTGTTTAAGTGTTTTAACTTTCGTTTACGACTACTAATTTAGACATAATAATTGAATCGACCAAATATTATCGGTAAATATATTTTGCTATTATCAATTAATAAACATCTTCAATTGTGGCGTAAACTATAAATTGCTGATTTATAGTGTATTAGCCTACTTGTGGCGGGCAAAAATGACGGCCAGTGAAAGCCTTAATTATTGAATATCAGCATATTATGTTTCACGCCTCATAGTTATTATCATCCTCTCCTGGGCTGATTCAACAAACCGATACAGACTTCGGAAGATAAATTGGGTTAAGACAAGATGAAAGATTCCTAACTTCTATGTATATTTGTAACTTATATGGATATGAACGCTCATAGGGGAGCGCGGATTGCGCGTAATACACTGATGCTTTATGTCAGGATGCTGGTGTTGATGCTTGTTGGGCTCTACACTTCTCGCGTCGTGCTGGAAGCTCTGGGTGTGACCGATTACGGCGTATATAATGTTGTCGGTGGAGTTGTGGCAATGTTCACAATAATATCCGGTGCTCTCAATTCGTCTGTCCAGCGCTTTATCACTTTTGAAATGGGAAAAGGTGATAAAGCGCAGCTCAATAAGGTCTATTCCACAGCAGTTACCATCCAGATCATCCTCGGAGTCATTGTTGTTGCGTTAGCAGAGCCTCTGGGACTCTGGTTCATCAACAATGAGATGACAATAGATCCGGATCGTATCCCTGCAGCACAATGGGTGTTGCACTTCTCTCTCCTTGCATTCGTTATCAATCTGATGAGCGTTCCGCAGATGGCTTCCATCACTGCGCACGAAAGAATGTCTGCATATGCCTGGATTGGCATTCTTGATGCCACGCTTCGTCTTGGCACAGCTCTGCTTGTTGCACAATCATCTGGCGACAGACTTATATATTATTCAGCTTTGATGGCGGTTACGGTCATTCTCGTACGTCTTGCGTATGGAATATATTGTAGAGTAAATTTTGTTGAATGCCGCTACCGTCCAGTCTTTTCCCGACCGTTAATCCGTGAAATGTTCTCTTTCGCTGGTTGGAACTTTGTTGGGGTTGCTTCCGGTGTTCTCCGAGATCAGGGAGGCAATATTCTCGTTAATCTTTTTACAGGCCCGGCGGTAAATGCAGCCAGAGGTGTTGCAGTTCAGCTTAATGGTGCAGTCCAGAGCTTTGTAACAAATTTCATGACCGCTGTCAATCCTCAGATAACCAAATCATACGCAGCGGGAGACCACTCCTATACTTTTGCTCTGGTGCGTAAAGCTTCGATGATGTCTTTCTACCTGCTTCTGATGTTAGTGCTGCCTTTGATTCTCAACACCGAAGTCGTGCTCGGCATCTGGCTGAAGGGTGTGCCTGCTCATGCAGCTGTCTTTGTGCAGCTCTTTCTGATTTTCGCTTTGAGTGAGTCGCTTTCCAATCCCATGATCACTGCCATGCTTGCTACTGGCCGCATCAGAAACTATCAGCTGGTGGTCGGAGGTATTCAGCTTTTGAATATTCCTGTTTCATATATATTTCTTAAATACGGTGCAGTGCCGGAGGTCACAGTCATGGTGGCCATTGCCCTTTCACAGGTGTGTCTGTGGGCACGTCTGATCATGCTGGGCAGAGAGACTGGGTTTTCTGTCCGGGCTTTTATCAGGGAGGTGTATGCAAAGTGTCTGTTTGTCGTTCTGCCATTGGCGGCGAGCATGCCTGTGCTGTATGAACTTGTAAAGCCTGAAGGGATATGTGGTGCTATTTATAGTGTTGCCATCTGCCTATGCTGGGCTGGATTGGTAATATATATAATAGGTGTGGGAACAGATGAAAAAAACATGCTCAAGGCTCTGTTTAAAAGGGGAGGTGTCAAATGATACAGATAAGCGACAGGTCGAAGTGCTGCGGATGTACGGCGTGTGTTAATGCATGTCCGGTGCAGTGTATTGTGATGCGCCGGGACCGCGAGGAAGGCTTTGATTATCCAGTGGCTAATCCGGATCTTTGCATCGGTTGCGGGAAGTGTGATGCAGTGTGCCCGGTTCTGAATCCTTCGGAGGCCAGAGAACCATCTGCTGCATTTGCTGTCAGGTGTGAGAAGTATGTTGACGGGTCATCTTCGGGCGGAGTTTTCCCTGCTTTGGCTAAGGTGGTGATTGATGATGGAGGTGTTGTGTTCGGGGCTGTGATGGAGACCGATATGATCGTGGGGCACACAGAGGCCGAGACAATGGAAGGAGTGGAGAGGATGCGTGGGTCTAAATATGTGCAGAGTGATCCGTATTCGTCATTTTTGGATGCACGGGAATATCTTGACTCGGGCCGGAAGGTTCTTTTCTCAGGAACTCCTTGTCAGATAGCTGGCCTGAAACATTTTCTTGGAGGAGAGCATGACGGTCTGCTGACAATAGATATCGCCTGTCATGGTGTGCCTGGTCCAGGATTGTGGGAAATGTATCTGAATGCGCTCAAGACTCGCACTAAGAAGAATATTGCATCAGTGGATTTTAGAGATAAATCTCATGGATGGCGTCGCTATGGATTTGCATGCAGTGATGCTCTCGGAGATGATGTATTGAATGTCAGGGCGTCAGAAGATCCGTATATGGCTCTTTTCATGCAGGATATGACCCTTCGTCCGTCATGCTACAATTGTCCGGCTCGTGGAGGACGAAGTGGAAGCGATCTGACTTTGGCTGACCTTTGGAGTGTTGCCGGCACAGCTCCTGTATTGAATGATGACAAGGGTGTTTCAGGAGTACTTGTAAATACGCCGAAGGGACGTGAGTATATGGAAGTCCTGCATTCTGAGTACATGCTTGAAGTGTCAGTAGAGGATATCAAGGCTAAGAACGGAGGCTTTGCAGATAGCATTGCAATACCTGAGAAACGTGAGGAGTTCTTCAATGGACTTGGTGTGGCCAACCTGGATGTTTACAGGCATATGAAGAAGTATATGGTCCGAAAGCCAGTTACGGTGCGATTGTATCGGAATCTGCGCTCAGCATTGTCAAAAATAAAAAGGAGGATGACCAGATGAAGGTAGCGATTGTAACACTGCCGCTTCATACAAATTATGGAGGTTTGCTTCAGGCTTATGCCTTGAAGTCGTGTCTTGAGGGCTTGGGACATGAAACTACAGTGCTTGACCTGGAGGACAAGATGCCGGCTCCCGGCTTGTTTAAGGCTCCATTTGTATATGCCCGTAGGGTGCTGGTGCGCATGACCAAAGGTCCTGCTGCCCCTGAAATCTTCCGCGAAAGACGATTCAAGGCTGAACTTCCTGTAATTTCGGCAAATACGAAATGCTTTGTTGATAAATATATTGCTCCCCGTATGCTGCGTTCTTATTCAGATTTGTCGCGAGGAGATTATGATGCATTTGTGGTAGGAAGCGATCAGGTATGGCGTCCACGTTATTTCCCTGGTGTCGAGGATGCCTTCCTGCGTTTTGCAAAAGGATGGGATGTCAGGCGTGTGGCATATGCGGCTTCATTTGGAACTGACGAACTGGAATATGAAAATCCTATGCTTGACAACTGTGTGAGGCTTTTGGGTGAGTTCGATGCTGTCTCTGTCCGTGAGGATTCTGGCGTCAGGATTTGTTCAGAGTGGTTTGATCGTGATGATGTCAGACATGTGCTTGATCCTGTGATGCTGCTTGGTGCAGATGTGTATCGAACTATGGCATCATGTGTGGAATCTCATCCGGCCAAGGGTAAGCTTGTGACGTACATTCTTGATACAGATGCATATAAACAGTCTGTTGTGGATTTTATATCTCGTGTCGGATCGCTTGATGTGCACGATCTCTCAGTAAGGCCGTATGACAGGAACTTGCCTTTGGAAGAAAGGGTGGTGCCGTCTTTGGAGCAGTGGCTGGCCGGGTTTGCAGATGCTGAATTTGTGGTGACTGACTCGTTCCATGGATGCGTTCTGGCAATTCTTCTGCATAAGAGGTTTGTGGTTGTAGGCAATTCAAGACGTGGCCTGGCACGTATGCAGTCTCTTGTGGATATCTTCGGACTTGATCAGAGACTTGTGCAAGGTATTGATCCTGGGGATGATGGCGAATATTTTCTCACGGAACCTGATTGGGCGGAAGTCGACAGGATATTGGATGCCAGACGTGACGAGTGTCTGGAATTTTTGAAGAATAATCTTAAATAGATAACTTTGTAGAATTAAGATATAGGACATGGATAAAGTAAAGATAAGTATCGTCATTCCGGTGTACAATGCGGAAGACTATCTGGAACGCTGTCTGCATAGCGTTCTGGATCAGGAATTCTCGTCGTATGAGGTAATACTTGTGGATGACGGAAGTACGGATGCATCGTGGCTTATTTGCGACAGATATTCTAGTACTGACCCTCGTTTCATTACTTTACATCAGCCGAACAAGGGTGTAAGTGCTGCTAGAAATGCCGGCATCAATATGGCTCAGGGTGAATATGTTATGTTCTTGGATGCTGATGATGCCTTGCTGCCTGATGCCCTTGAATCTATGGTTGAATCTCTCAATGGAGAGGATCTGGTAGTGGGAGGATACGGCACTTTCATCGGAGGTGTTCCGAGCAAGGAAGTCAGGCCATATGCTGCCATGTCATATAAAGGTAATGATTATCCTCGTTTCTTTGAGGACAATCTTCTTCCGAACTGTGAGCTCCTGAATGCACCATGGGCTAAGCTTTTCAGGACAAAAGCTATTAGAGGTATCCGTTTCAATGAGGATATGAATTATGCTGAGGATAAGCTGTTTGTGTTTGAAGTCTTGTCTAAGATTTCCTCCGTTTTGACAGTCTCTCGTGCAGTGTACGGATATTACAGAAGAGCTGGTTCATTGGGCAGTGACATCTCATCAGACTCTCATATTCAAAAGCTGATGATGTTCCTCGAGAGGTATGTTCCTGTGATCTCAGTCCTGTCTGAGAGGTGTCCTGCTTCTGCCAAGGTGCAGAGCCTGTATCATTTCGATGTTGTAGGACGCTACTTGTGTCGCATTCTCAATATTTTTGCTGCTCGTGAGTCTGCGATGTTGAATGAGTCAACTTTGTCATGGGTATATTCGATGATGGATGCCGATAAGAATCTAGGATTGTTTTCTCTTCGCATTGGTCAGGTACCCAATCTGTATCTTTACAAGCGGAGAAATGTCGCGAAGTCCATCAAGGCATATAAGTTTATCCGCAAGTGCCGTAAAATCTTTGGTAAAAGAAAATAGTGTTACGTATAGCGGTCATATTTGAAAGCAGCCCTTTTGACAGGAAAGGGCTTTTCAATGCCGTGCACAATCGTGTCAAGGGATTGTTGGGAACGGGTGAGTGCTGGGTTGATGCATATTGTATTCATGCCAGAGATAACGCCTTTACTCGTTCCATACGTCATACTCCTGATGCTCCTTTTGTGGATAGCGTTGAGATCGAGGATATTACCTATCGTATTCTTTGGTATCGATTTTCAATTCTAGATCACCTGACTTTGGAAAAGGTGGGCAGGCGACCATGTCTGTTCCGGAGGTTCGTCAGGACATATGTGAGGTATCTTGAGGGATATGATCATGTGATCGCTCATTCTTTTGCGGGGGCACTTTTCGCTTATGAGGCAAAGCAGAGGTACGGTATCCCTTATTTTGTGACGTGGCATGGATCCGATGTGCATACACACCCTTGGCGTGTGGATGTAATTCGTGAGGACACACAGAAGGTCATGGAGGCAGCAGAGTGCAACTTCTTTGTGAGCAATGCTTTGATGAAAGCTTCTGAAAAGATTACTGTCAATGCTCGCAAGCAGGTGCTGTATAATGGTGTTGGTGAGGAGTTTGTAAGATTTGATGAGGTGGCCTTATCCAAGGCCCGTGAGCAGTTTGATGTTTCTGCCGACGAGAAAGTCGTGGCGTTTGCCGGCAACCTTTCTGCAGTGAAGAATGTTCTTGTTCTTCCTCAGGTCTTCAAGATGGTGGCCGAACTTTATGACGGTCATATCCATTTTATCATAGCCGGTGACGGCAAGCTTCGTTGTCAATTGGAGAATGGCTTATCTTCAGATCTTCACGTTACCTTTTTGGGAAATGTGGATGCAGAGGATATGCCGGCACTGATGAATTGTGTTGATGTGCTGGTGCTTCCGAGCCTGAATGAGGGTCTGCCTCTTGTGTGTGCAGAGGCCATGATGTGTGGTGCCAATGTGGTCGGCTCTGATGCAGGTGGAATTGCAGAAGTGATCGGTCAGCGGAATGTTGTCCCGCTTGGCCCTGATTTCGTTCCGGAGTTTGCGCAAAAGGTTGTCGATATGCTGGCTGCAGTACCTCTGCCGCTCAATCCTGAAATCTCATGGGCTAAAACCGCCGCCCGGGAATTATCATTTTTAAAGGCTGGTAAATAGGCGAGGAGGACGAGATGTGAAACATAGGGTCTTGCCTGTCCACGGATGTATGAACGACAGGGTCTGTGCATGAAGGGCAAGACGGCCGAGCGGGTTGGTCCGAGCTCCGTATTTTCTGTCGCCTGCGATGGGGTGGCCTATCCATTCCGAATGAACTCTGATCTGATTTTTGCGCCCTGTCTCCAATTCGAACTCTACCTTTGTGTATGGTCTTCCTTCTATTGTGCCTCTCTGCAGTGTCCTGCAATGAGTCGCTGCAAACTGCCAGCCGTTTCTCTGGGCTTTCCTGCATGAGCCGGAGCGTGCTGCATCAATATCATCAATAGAGATAGGGTAGCTGTGAACCTTCATGGACTTTGGGTTCTCATAAAGCCAGCTTTCGATCCAGCCTTCTTCATCTGAGATATCTCCCTCGAGGATAGCCACATATTTGCGTTCCAATACGGCTTCGTTCCAGTTTTCCTGAAGCGAGAACTTTGTTTCCTCATCTTTTGCAAAGACCAGCAGACCTGATGTGTCCCTGTCAAGCCTGTGTACGATAAAGACCCTTCCGAAATGGTCGCGAAGTATCGAGTATGCTGTGATGTCCCCTTCGCGTCCTGTCGACATGGAAAGCATTCCTGCAGGTTTGTCTACCACGATAAGCCAGTCATCCTCGAAAATGACCTCAAGTTTCCCTTTTGTATTGTTGTTTTTTCTCATTGCGCAGCAAATGTAATGAAATTATGCAAAATCGGGTTAAGAATGCGCGTAAAAGCGCTATCTTTGCGTCGCTCTATAATATGAATTATGAAACTGATCAGATCGACTGTCCTGCTTGCAGCACTTTTTGTCTGCTTGTCAGCCAATTCTCAGGAAACCAAAGTAAGTGTTTCCAGATTCAAGGATGGAAAGGCTTGTGCTTCGAGCTTTACTTTTGATGATGGCACCAGAGATAATTATACAATTGCTGCTCCGGAACTTGAAAGGCTTGGATGGAGAGGAACCTTTTGGTTGAACTGTTCCAAGTTGCAGGGTGAGATTCATGGTAAGCCTAATAAAATGACATGGGATGATGTCTGTGACCTTCATGCCAGAGGACACGAAGTCTCTAATCATGGTTGGGAACACAAGAATCTCAAGAATATATCTTATGAAGAGGCGGTAGCTGAAATCCATAAGAATGATTCTGCATTGTTCGCTCATACCGGTGTCATGCCGACAACGTTCTGTTACCCTTACAATGCAAAGAATGACGAGATCGTAGCATTGGCTTCAAAAGGCAGGGTGGGAACCAGAACTTTTCAGTTCAGCTTTGGTCAGCGCTCCAATGATGAAAAGTCGAGGACAAGGATTGAAAATGCGATAAAGGATGGTACCTGGGCGGTATGGATGACTCATGGTATAACCGAGGGGTATGATTATTTCGAAGACCAGTCGAGGTTCTTTTCATTTTTGCAATATGTAAAAGAGCGTGAAGCGCACATCTGGGTAGCTACATTCCGAGAGGTGGCCGCATATATCGCAGAGAGAGATGCGGTGCAGTTGAGTGAACAGAAGAAGGGTAAGAATATATACGTGGTGCCGTCATGTGACCTTGATCCGTCTCTATATGACATGCCTTTGACTATGTGTGTGGCTGGCGAAACCAGGGTACGCGTATGGCAGGACGGACATCGTCTTCCTGTCCTGACTAAAGATGGGAATTCATATTTTGACTTCAATCCTTACGGAGGCAGGATAAGGGTTTGTTTAAGTAGATAATTTACCGGATGGCTGGACGTGATCATATATGGGACCCTCTTAGAAAGAAAGAGGTGGCGCGCACTCCTGAAGAAGTTGTGCGCCAGTGGTTTATAGGGGTGCTGAACTCCAATTTCCAGGTCCCGTTGCATATGATGATGAGCGAGGCCGGGCTCAAACTTGGCGACAAGCAGTTTAGGGCAGATATTCTGGTTTATGGCAGAAGGACTGAGCCGATGGTCATAGTGGAGTGTAAGAGACCGGAGGTGGAACTTACTCAGGAGGTTCTGGATCAGGCAATAAGATATAATATGGTGCTGGATGTGAAATATATCGTCATCACCAACGGAACGAAGACTTATATTTGTGGAAAGCAGGACGGAAGATACGCCTTCATCAAGACTCTCCCGATTTATAATGAAATGTAATCATGTCGACAATTACTCAAGGATTTTTGGATCATCAGATTTTTGGAATAGTTTCTCAGACAGCCAGTGAACTTGGCGTACGAGCCTTTGTCATCGGAGGTTACGTGCGGGACTGTTTTCTTGGAAGACCAAGTAAAGACATCGATATCGTGGTTGAAGGAAGCGGTATCGAACTGGCTGAGGCTGTGGGAGCAAAAGTGCGCAGTAATGTGTCGGTTTTCAAGAATTTCGGCACTGCGATGCTTAGGTATAAAGGCATCGAGGTGGAGTTTGTCGGTGCCAGGAAGGAATCATATAACAGAGATTCTCGCAAACCTATAGTAGAGGACGGAACTCTTGAGGAAGATCAGCTCAGAAGAGACTTTACCATCAATGCCATGGCTTTCAGTCTGCAGCAGGAAGACTTCGGGGCATTGGTGGATCCATTCGGAGGCATCAGGGATCTGGCAGCGGGCATCATCAGGACTCCGCTTGATCCGGATACGACATATAGCGATGATCCTTTGAGAATGGTACGTGCTGTGAGATTCGCAACCAAACTTTCAAATGAAAACCAGCAGTTCCACATAGTTCAGGAGTCTTTGGACTCAATCCGACGAAATCTCGGAAGAATGGCGATCCTTTCTAAGGAACGCATTGTGGAGGACCTGAATAAGATACTCGTAACTCCCAAGCCATCAATTGGTTTCCGTCTGCTTGAAGAGACCGGTCTGCTTGATTGTATGCTACCTCAGCTGGCTAAACTAAAAGGCGTGGAGATGGTTGATGGAAAAGGACACAAGGAGAATTTCTCCCATACCCTTGAGGTTCTGGACAATGTGGCTGAATATGAAATGAAGGCTATTGCTGAGGGAAGTCTGAAGGACTATGTCTTTGAGGATGGAATCGAGGTGGCCAAGGTGCGTGCTGAACCGAACGTGTGGCTCCGTTGGGCTGCTCTTCTGCATGATATTGCCAAACCGGCAACGAAGCGTTACGATCCTGCCTTGGGATGGACTTTCCATGGTCACGAAGTGGTCGGTGCAAGGTGGATCCCGAAAATCTTCCAGGGGTTGAAGATGCCTCTGAATGAGAAGATGAAATATGTGCAGAAACTTGTCAGTCTTCATCTCAGACCTATCGCTCTGGTGACAGATGAAGTTACGGATTCGGCGGTTCGCCGTCTCCTTTTTGATGCAGGAAATGACATCGATGACCTGATGGTTCTGTGCAATGCTGACATCACCTCGAAGAATCCCAAGAAGGTTGCGCGCCTGCATGCAAACTTTGAGCTTGTAAAGGCTAAACTGGTAGAGGTTGAGGCTAAGGATGCAATCAGAAACTTCAAGAACCCGATCACAGGCGACTATGTGATGGAACTGTTCGGTCTTGAACCATGCAATACGATCGGTCTGCTTAAAGAGCAGGTTAAGAATGCTATCCTCGATGGCATCATAGAGAATTCTTTTGAAGCTGCTGATGCATTCATGAGAGAGAAGGCTGCCCAGATCGGACTGACTCCAGTGAAATGATAATCGATCAGTACATATCATATGTGAGGAATATCAGACGTTATTCCCTCAGGACCGTTCAGATTTATGAAGAGGTCATAAGAAAGTATGCAAAGGTTGTATTTGGTACGGATGATGTGTCTGATAGTCAATTGATTGAATCTATAAATCCTTTGGAGCTGAGGTCTTATGAGGTTACCCTCATGGATAAAGAGAATATGACTCCAAAGACAGTGCGCCTGCATCTGTCAGCCCTAAGCGGTTTCTGCCGTTTCCTTGTCAAGGAGGGGCTGTTGCAGTCTAATCCGGTACGTCTTGTCCCTAAACCCAAGGTGGAAAAACGTCTGCCGCAGTTCTATAGAAACGAAGCAATGCAGGACTACTTCCGCTCATCCGACATACATGCTTCTGAGGATTTTTTAAGGGCTTTCCAACAGACTCCGTTTTCTAAAACAGGAAAGGAACTCTATGAGAACCGTCTTGCAAGACTTATAATATCCATGCTGTTTTCAACAGGACTGCGCCGAAGTGAATTGATTGCACTTGATATTGAGAATGTAGATTTTGGTCGCAAAGTTGTGAAAGTGCTTGGAAAGGGAAATAAAATGCGAGAAATTCCATTGATTGTTTCACTATGTGAAGAAATTTTATTATATTTGAAAGCAGTTGAGACATTGACTGATGGAGAGAGATCTTTGAAATCGCCGCTTCTAGTGACATATTCAGGTAACAGACTTTATCCCGCATATGTCGACAGGACGGTCAAACGTGAGCTTGGAGATGTCAAAGGCATAACGGGACGCAGGTCTCCGCATGTTCTGAGACATTCGCTTGCCACGGAGCTGATGAATGAGCAGGCGGATCTGAATTCGATAAAGGAGATGCTTGGACATTCTTCGCTTGCGACGACACAGGTCTACACTCACAGCAGCTTTGCCCGACTGAAGAATATTTATCAAACCGCCCATCCAAGGGCTAAAAACGGAGGTAAAAATGGAGATTAGAGTGCAGTCGATCAAGTTCAATGCAGACGTTAAACTGTTGGACTTTGTTGAGAAGAA
>JAEIGA010014648.1_pt1 | contig 11932 bp, 10 predicted proteins | sample 9270691 | NCBI WGS metagenome assembly JAEIGA01 (sample SAMN17057246, study PRJNA624740) | gut metagenome | biome: biome; isolation source: fecal sample | host: Bos grunniens | place: China: Xizang | collected 2019
ATTATGTATGTATTTTATTTGTCTTTTATCGCACAAAAGTAAAAAATATATTTTTCCCTTGCAATATAATTTTAACTTTGCACCCATTAAATTGTAGAATAAGGTGAATAAAATAGAAAATATCCAGTATTTGGCAGAAAAAATCCGCAATGCGGAGGATATAATTTTGGTTGGGCATGTCAATCCCGACGGCGATTCAATAGGATCGCTTATGGGTATGAAAGGTTTTCTTGAGACTCTGGGGAAAAAGGCTACAGCCATTGTACCAAACGGGTACCCCGATTTCCTCTCATTTCTCGACCCTGACAAACAGATTCTGTTTTATTCAAAGGAAGCTGAAAAAATATCAGCGGCCACAGCTGGAGCTCATCTTATTATATGTATGGATTTCAATTCACTTAAAAGGATTGACAATCTTGGAAGCGTAATTGCAGGTGCGGGGTGCGAAAAAATACTGATTGACCATCACCCGGGGCCTGATACAATTTTCAGTCTGGTATACTCATATCCCGAACTCTCGTCAACTTGTGAACTCGTTTTCTGGATCATTGAAGAGCTGTCGGGAATATTTGGCAGGAAAATGCCTTTAAGTTCTGCCATAGCCCTATACACCGGAATGATGACAGATACCAACAATTTCTCAAATTCAGTACTCCCTTCAACTTTTATTATGGCAGGCAAACTGATGGAAGCAGGCGTAGACAAGGAATGGGTACAGAAAATGGTATTTGGCGGCTACAGTCAGGACAGGATGCGCCTTATGGGATACATGCTTTCCCAAAACATGAAGATTATTCCCGAGCATGATGCGGCTGTGATGGTTCTCACTAAAGAGATTAAGGAGAAGTTCAACTTCGCCGACGGCGACTCGGAAGGGTTCGTCAATCTGGCACTCAATATAAAAAGCATAAAGGTATCGGCATTTTTCACCGAGGGGGACGAGTTCATAAGGGTCTCTCTCAGGTCAAAGGATGATTTCTCAGTAAACAGGCTGAGCCAGGGGTATTTCAACGGAGGAGGACATGAAAGGGCCGCAGGAGGAAGGCTGTTCATGCCCGTAAATGAAGTGGAAGAGTATTTTGTAAAATCTCTTGGAGAATTTGTTGAAAAGGAAAAACAGGCACACCTTTTGTAATATTGTAAACACCATGACAAGAAAAGCTTTTGCAATAATATCAATTTTGTTCTTTCTGTCTGCTTGTACAAAAGAGGACAGGAACAATACAATTGTCAATCAGGAAGAGAGGATAGACAGATACATAACATCACTTGGTGATATAAAAGTTGTCCGCAACGGAGGCTCTAACAGGATTGTATATACAGAGGGACACGGTGCAGATTCACTTGCCATTGGAGATTCTGTCAGCTTCTATTATGCCGGATATGTGTTTTCAAACGGCAAGGGGGCACTTTTTGCAACCAACAACCCCCAAATTGCCCAAGAAAAGAATTTTCCCCTTTCCGGTGAGATTGAGAACAGGATTTTGAGTGAAGGAAACATGATAAGCGGATTGGCAAACGGACTTGCAGGAGCCAAAGAGGGTGAGAAATGCGATATTGTTTTCTCCGCCGAATATGGATTTGGAAATACAGTTGTATATAATGTTCCCAAACTCACTCCATTAATTTTTGAGGTATGGGTTGAGGGCATTGTTAAAAATTAGTGTATATTTGCAGCCTTATGATGAAATTTTTGAATAAAATAGCTTGTTTGGCCATTTTGGCCGTTTCTTTGTTCTCTTGCGCAGAGGAGAAGGAAGAGAGCGAAAGAAGCATCCACGAGAGGATTCTGGATGCATATGTAAAGGTAGAGTATCCTAACGCAAAAATATTGCCTAGCGGACTTGTTCTGATTGACATTCAGGAAGGAACAGGTAAAAGGCTCAACAACAGGGAAGCAGGGTACTTTGAGTATACAACCCGAAGCCTGAGCAAAGATGTGCTGGAAACCACAGACGAAAATCTGGCTAAGGAGTTAGGCATTTTCCTAAACTCAAACTACTATGGACCAAAGATGTTTGAGACAGGATACAAGTCCACTTACAAGGGACTGGAAGAGGTTATGGTTGGGATGAAGGTTGGCGGCAAAGCCAAATTCATTCTTCCTCCATGGCTTTCTGTAACAGGCAACAACGGAAACAGATGGGAAGAATCCAACAGCCTCATTTACGAGATTGAGCTTAAAGAGGTCATTACAGCCATTGACAGATGGGAGGCTGACACAATGAGAATGTATGCTGCAATCCACTACCCCGGCCTGGATACCCTAAGCTCACATTTCTATTTCAAGAAACTGAACGATATTGCACATAAGGATTCATTGGAGTCTGCAACATTGAATGTAAACTATATAGGCAGATTGCTTGACGGTTGGGTTTTTGACACCAATATCGCTGACACAGCCAAGAAATATGGCATATATGATCCTGAAAACAGCTACACCCCTCTTGAATTCAAATGGAATGATGATCTGGAGACAATGGAGAAGGATAACTCTATGGTAAGGGGATTCTGCATGGCCCTTAAAGAGATGAATTATGGGGATGAGGCGTTTACAATGTTCGGTTCTAAATATGGATATGACTACAGGGGCAAATCACCTATAGGACCATACCAGCCGCTCATATTCTGGCTACAGGTTGAACCAAAGGAATAAAGGTTAATGGCTGATAAAATGAAAGGGCCCCGAAAAGGGCCCTTTATTTATTGTCTGTTGCAAGACTATTTTGCCACAAAGTGGAAGTGTGAACCGAAACGCTCGAATGCTGCCTTGTCCAACTCCTCACGTGCATCAGGATGTGCAATGCTTATCATAAGTTTTGCCCTTTCCTGAAGTGATTTTCCATATAGGTTAACTGCACCGTACTCTGTTACAAACCAGTGGATGTGGTTTCTTGTGGTAACTACACCTGCACCTGGAGTAAGGATTGGGGCAATTTTGCTCACACCCTTATTGGTTACTGCAGGCATTGCAATGATAGCCTTACCGCCCTCAGACATTGAAGCTCCATAGATGAAGTCAATCTGTCCGCCTACGCCTGAGTAGAATTTTGTACCAAGTGAATCTGCACAAACCTGACCTGTAAGGTCTACCTGAAGAGCAGAGTTGATAGCTGTCACTTTAGGGTTCTTTGCAATTACAAACGGGTTGTTGGTGTATCCTACGTCCATCATTGCAACCATAGGGTTGTCGTCGATGAAATCATAGCAGGTCTGTGAACCCATAAGGAATGTAGAAACCATCTTGCCCTTGTCAATAGCTTTGTTTGCACCGTTGATTACACCTTTCTCTACCAAAGGAAGTACACCGTCTGCGAACATCTCGGTGTGGATACCAAGGTTCTTGTGGTTGCCAAGCTGTGCAAGAACAGCATTAGGAATTGCTCCGATACCCATCTGAAGGGTTGCACCATCCTCAATAAGGTTTGCACAGTGGATACCTATAGCGGTCTCAATCTCAGATGGAGCTGAGAAGTGTGCAGGCTCAAGGATAGAATCATGCTCAACAAAGTGGTCAATCATGCTTAGAGGAATCATTGCATCACCGAACGAACGTGGAACATTCTTGTTCACAACTGCAATTACCACTCTTGCACACTCGATTGCTGCAAGGGTTGCATCTACTGATGTACCAAGTGATACATATCCGTGTTTGTCGGGAGTAGAAACCTGAATCATTGCAACATCACAAGGAAGTGCTCCGCTGCGGTAAAGTTTCTGGGTCTCGCTCAAGAAGATTGGAATATAATCCGAGTAACCTGCCTGAACGCTCTTTCTTACGTTGCCACCTACAAAGAATGCCTGATGGAAGAAGATACCCTCATATTTTGCATCTGTATAAGGAGCCTCACCCTCTGTGTGAAGATGGTGGATTCTTACATCCTTAAGCTCACCGTTGTCTCCTCTGCGGCAAAGTGCGTCAATAAGCACTTTAGGAGCACTTGCAACGCTGCTGAAATGGATATGGTCACCTGACTGGACATACTTTACAGCCTCGTCTGCGCTGATAAATTTAATGTTTGCGTGCATTTCAAGTAAATTATATTGTGTTAATATTTTCTTTTATCATACAAAGATATAAATTTTTATCTTTGTAGCACTAGGGTTTACCCTACTGATTTGAATATTAAATGACATTGATATGAAAAAGGACAGGACAAGAGAACTTGAGGCATTTGCCCGCGTACTTGATGTAATGGACGAGCTGAGGGAAAAATGCCCTTGGGACCGCAAACAGACAATTGAGAGCATACGCCCCCTTACAATAGAGGAGACCTATGAGCTGAGCGACGCCATATTGGACAACGACATGCCAAACGTATGTAAAGAGCTGGGAGACATAATGATGCATATCGTATTCTACTCAATCATCGCAAATGAAGGAGGCAAGTTTGATATTGTAGAGGTGATGAACAAAATGTGCGACAAGCTCATCTACCGCCACCCTCACGTATTCTCAACCGAGAAGGTAAAAGATGCAGAACAGGTGCTTCAGAACTGGGAGCAGCTGAAGACAAAGGAAAAAGACGGCAACAAGAGGATTCTCAGCGGAGTACCCGAGAGCCTCCCTGCAGTTATTAAGGCATACAGGATGCAGGACAAGGCCCGCGCTGTGGGTTTTGACTGGAACAACAAGGAGGAAGTGTGGGACAAGGTAAAGGAGGAAGTTGAAGAACTGGAGGTAGAATTGAGAAAGTTGTCGGGAGAAAAGGATACCCTCGGAGAGGATAAATACAGGGATCTGGCAGAGAAGGAGTTGGGAGACCTCATGTTCTCAGTCATAAATGCTGCAAGATTATACGATCTTAATCCCGACAGTGCACTTGAAGCTACCTGCAAGAAATTCCGCAGAAGATTCACATACCTTGAGGAGCATACAATAAGGGAGGGAAGAAACCTGAGGGAGATGACCCTTGAGGAGATGGATGCAATCTGGAACGAAGCTAAAAAACTGGAGAGGGAATAATGGAAGCCTGGCAGGAAAGGACATCTATACTACTTGGTGAAGAGACTCTGGCAAAACTTGCAGCCAGCAAGGTTATGGTTGTGGGACTTGGAGGTGTTGGCGCTTATGCCGCAGAAATGCTTTGCAGGGCAGGCATAGGAAACATGGTTATACTTGATTCTGATACAGTAAGCATAACCAACAAGAACCGCCAGCTCATTGCCCTTGAAAGCACTTTGGGAAGGCTGAAGACAGAGGTTGTGGCCCAGAGGCTGCGCGACATCAACCCGGCGGTAAACCTTACCGTAATTACAGAATATATTGAGGAGACAAATCTTGAGGAGATATTTGCCACTGCGGGTGAACTTGACTACGTGGTTGATGCCATTGATACCCTTGCCCCAAAAATTTCTCTGATAAAGTATTGCGTAGAGCACAAAATACCGCACGTTACGGCAATGGGAGCCGGAGCAAAACTGGATGCCACACAGATAAGGATTGCAGATTTGAGCAAATCATACAATTGTCCTCTGGCATACATACTCCGCAAAAAATTGAGGAAAGAGGGTATTTCAAAAGGTTTTAAGGTGGTATTCTCCGAGGAGCTTCCCGACAGGGATGCCATTGTACCTATGGAAGAGAGAAACAAGAAGAGCCAGGTTGGAACAATATCCTACCTTCCTGCAGTTTTCGGCTGCGTTTGCGCACAGGCAGCCATTGAACATCTGATAGGTTAACCCCAAAATTTGAAACACCATGCAGATAAGTGTCAAAGAAGTATCGTCAAAAAAGGAACTGAAGATATTCTACCAGTTCCAGAACAAATTATACAAAGGGTGCAGCCAATATGTGCCCTCATTGGATACCGATCAGAAAAACACCCTCACAAAGGATCCTGCACTGGATTACTGCACCCGCAAGATGTGGCTTGCATATAAGGGGGAACGGGTTGTCGGACGTATTCAGGCAATAATCAATCCAAGATACAATGAATTCTACAACCTCAAGAGGCTGAGATTCGGATGGTTTGATTTTGAGGAGGATATTGAGATTGCAAAAGCGCTGCTTGAAACCGCTATGGATTGGGGCCGCAATCAGGGAATGACCCATGTGCACGGCCCGCTGTTCTACAACACTCTCGGCAAACAGGGGATGCTGGTAGAAGGATTCGGGAATACCCCTCCATACAACTGCCTGTACAACTATCCGTATTATGTGGAGTATATGGAAAAGCTGGGATTTGAGAAGGAGGTAGATTGGGTACAGCTCAAACTCAATGCATCACAGGGCACTCCCGACAAATTGCAGCGTCTGAGTGACATACTCATCCGCAAATACAACCTGAGGGTGCTGAACCTGAAAGAGATAAAGGGAGACTTGAAAAAAGAACTCATTGAGAAATTCTTCAACATATACAATGAGTGTTTCAAGGCCGTCCCAAATTTTATTCCGCTAACCCCCAAGGAGGTTGAGAAAACAGGCAATGCCTACTTTTCGCTCCTCAAACCTGAACTTACCTGTATGGTAGTAGATGAAAACAACGACATAGCAGCCTTTGGACTATGTTTCCCATCACTTTCAGAAGCTTTGAAAAAGGCACAAGGGAGTCTGTTTCCATTCGGATGGTACCATATTCTCAAGGCATACAGAAAATATGACACAATAGACCTCATGCTGGTGGGATCAAGTCCTGCATGGGCACAGAAAGGGCTTTCTGCCATATACCACAACAACCTGGCAACCAACTTCAAGGAGCGGAACATCAGATATGCAATAACCAACCCGCAGATTGATACAAACATTGCCGCAACAAAAGTTTGGGAAAGCTATGATGCAGAGCCTTACATGCGCCGCAGATGCTGGATTAAGGCATTGTAATAATAAAATAAATTGAGTATTTTTGCGCGTTCTAAAAATAAAGGATATAAAACAATATGAGCGAAAACAGTTTATTGGCTAAAATTGAAGGGTTGTACGACAAGTTCAATATGCTTCAGGAGCAGTTGTCTGATCCTGACGTAATGAGCGATATGAAGAAATTCGTACAGCTCAACAAAGAGTATAAGGAGCTTGACCCTATCGTAAAGGCAGGTACCAAGTTCAAAAAAATGGTGGAGGACTACGAGGCTGCCAAAGAGATTCTTCAGAACGAGAAGGATGAGGAGTTGAGGGAGATGGCAAAAGAGGAGGCTGCAATGCTTGAGGAAGTTCTTCCACAAATGGAGGAGGAGATTAAGCTGTTGCTCATACCTGCAGACCCTCAGGATGCCAAGAATGCAATCATTGAGATCCGTGGCGGTGCCGGTGGCGATGAAGCTTCAATCTTCGCCGGTGACCTTTTCAGAATGTACTCAAAATATATTGAGCGCAGAGGCTGGAAGATGGAGGTTACAAGCCAGAGCGAGGGTACCAGCGGCGGTTTCAAGGAGGTTATCATGAAGGTTTCCGGTGATGGTGTTTACGGTGTGCTCAAATATGAGTCAGGCGTACACCGTGTACAGCGTGTACCTCAGACTGAAACTCAGGGAAGGGTCCATACCTCTGCGGCATCTGTAGCAGTACTTCCTGAGGCAGACGAGTTTGACATTGAACTTAACGAAAAAGATATCAGAAAAGATACTTTCTGTTCATCAGGCCCTGGCGGACAGTCTGTAAATACAACCTATTCTGCTATCCGTCTTACCCATATTCCTTCAGGACTTGTAGTTCAGTGCCAGGACGAGAAGAGCCAGCTCAAGAACTACGACAAGGCTTTGGCTGAGTTGAGAACCCGTCTTTACAACCTTGAGTACGAGAAATACCTTAACGAGATTTCTGCAAAAAGAAAGACAATGGTATCAACAGGTGACCGTTCTGCAAAGATCAGGACCTACAACTATCCTCAGAGCCGCGTTACCGACCACCGCATAAACTGGACAATGTACAACCTTCCTGTATTTATGGACGGTGCAATCCAGGAGGTGATTGACCAGCTTCAGATTGCAGAGAATGCAGAGCGTCTCAAAGAGAGTGAAAACAACTAAATCATCATATATGAAAAAGGGTGCTCGAGCACCCTTTTTCATTATAACCGCTACAGCAACGCATAGCTCTTTGTACTCTTTACCCCCACATGGCCATAATAGGATTCCACTATGGTACCTGTTACCACAACCGGCATACCCAACAGGCCGCTGTTTACAACCAGATTGAGGGCCTCCCTCACTGCTCCGCTCGGCAACTCCACAACAAACATGTTGTCCCGGTTGCGCTCAGTCATGGTTGGAGCAATTACAATTGAAGATTTTGACTCGAACGGAGGGCCTATCCTGATTGAGGCTGTTGTAGGATCCCCTCCCAAAATATAACCGAACACAGGAATCTTTTCACCAATATGGGATTTGGCCTCCTCAATTGAATATACCCCTGTAGGTATTTTTAGCCCAACATTATAATTATAAGATATCCAATCCCTTGTAGTATCTATTTGAACACTTATCACTGATGCTGTAGTATTGCTCTCAGAATACGAGAGGTTCATGGTAACCATCTGCCCCTCCATAAGACTCTTTGTAAGAATTACCGTATCCTTGTCGCCTGCCTTATATACAAGGTTAAAAGGGTCTGTTGTTACAAAGGCATATTTTGTCTGGGAATAATCATAAGCAAGATCATTCTCGTCCTGTCTTATAACCACACCACTGCCGGGGAATTTGGCAAGAAAATCATTAGAAAACCTCAACCTCAGACCGGCATTTACCTGTCTGCATAAAAATGACACTTTGGCCTGTGTTCCTTCCTCCACAATAATGGTCTGCTCATCCCCATATTGCGGCGTTGAGAACTTGGGCGGAGAAAAACGGCATGAGTAAATACCTACATCATAGCTCCCCGGTGTCACCACAATCTCCTGAGGTCTCTCTCCATAACGTCCTTCATAAATTTTCTCACCGGATGTAGAATAAATGCTGAGAATAAAATTATTGGTATCAGTATCAGCACCACTTTTAAGAAATGTACCGTCAGAAACCAGATTGTCCGGGAGGGCCTGTATAGAAAGGCTTATTGATCCCGGCAGACCGGCACTTTCCTCCAGATTGAACTGACTGCACGCCGGCATTGCAAAAACGGCAACTCCCACCATACAGATGGCCGTTGCAAAATTTCTCATCTTTCTCATAATTGCTGTTTTTTGAATTAATACAAAGCAAAAGTATGAGAAGCAGCTGCACAACTGCGCCAAAAAAAGAAAAAGCTTGGGACCTGCCCCAAACTTTTTCTTTTTCCTAAAAAATTTACCCCGTTTACGCTATTTTTATGAAATAACCCTCACTTTTGCAAACTTCAAAAGCAGGGTTTTCCTGCCGGAACCTTCAAAATCCACCACTGCTTTACGGTTTGTCACATCACCTTCAAGGGAGATTACCGTACCTATACCAAAACGGTCATGTTCTATTTTGTTACCCACAGCAACCTTATTGGGAGAATCCGGAACAAAATCCGCCCTTGGCGCAATTCTCTGGGGTGAGGATGCCGGACGTTGCGGCATTGGAGAGTGCATCCTCTGCTGAGGCTGCCGCTGTCCTCCAACAACTCCCTTGCTGGCACCAGGGTAATATGTGGTCGGCTTTCTTCTCAAACCGAAAATTGAGTCATCATCATCATCAAATTTTGTTCTGAGCTGTTCCTCATAATCGGGAAGAGGATTAAGAATATATTTTTTGTCTATTTCCTTTATGAAACGGCTTGGGGAGTTGCTGGTATGGGTACCCCATTTTGTACGGGACTGCGCAAACGAAAGTTTTACCCCCCTCTCCGCTCTCGTAATTGCCACATAGAACAGCCTTCTCTCTTCTTCAATATCCTGTTCTGTGGCCATTCCCATTCCTCCCGACGGGAACAGATTCTCCTCCACCCCCACAATATAAACATACGGAAACTCAAGTCCCTTTGAAGAGTGCACTGTCATAAGGGCAATCTTGTTCTTGTCCTCCTCACTGTCCTTACCGTCGAGGTCACTTATGAGAGAAACATTCTCAAGATAGAGGTCCAAGGTTACAATGGGGATATCCTCTCCCTCCTGGGCAAGTTTCTCATACTCCTCCTTTCCGTCATCCACAAACTCATTTATGGAATTGAAGAGCTCCTCCACATTCTCTACCCTACCCTGACCTTCAAGTGTGGTATCCTGTTTCATATATGGCAATATTGCAAAACGGGCATTCACCTCCATGGCAAGTTCATAAGCATCAGTATATGGTATTTTGTCATGAAGTTCCTCTATAGCTGCCACAAAGTGCTTCATTTTTGTAGCCGTTGCCCCTTTAATTGCAAACTCCTCAAGATTGGCTGTCTTAACAGTCTCAAGCAACGAAAGTTCCTTGGCTGCTGCCGCCTCCTTGAGCCTTCCAAGGGAAGTATCACCTATTCCCCTTGCCGGAAAATTTATCACACGGCGGAAAGCCTCGTCATCCTTTCCGTTTGCCACCAGCTTCAGATATGCCAGCAAATCCTTAACCTCCGCACGCTCATAAAACGAGTGGCCCGCATAAATCTTGTAAGGCATATTCTTTTTCCTCAAAGCCTCCTCAATTACACGGCTCTGGGCATTTGTACGGTACAGTATGGCAAAATTGCTGTAAGGCTCATGAGTACGGCGTATCTGGTCCATAATGGAAGAGGCAACCATAAATCCCTCCTCCTGTTCTGTATAAGCATTTATAAGTTCAATTAAGTCTCCCCTCTCATGCTGCGAGAAACAGTTTTTCTTCAACTGCATCTTGTTCTTTGCAATAAGGGAATTGGCCGCATCCACAATTGTCTGGGTAGAGCGGTAGTTCTGCTCCAGCCTGTACTCCTTGGCCTGCGGATAATCTTTCCTGAAATTGAGGATGTTCTCAATCCTTGCCCCACGGAAACTGTATATGCTCTGGGCATCATCTCCCACTACTGAGATATTCTGGTGCTCACTTGCAAGCTTCTTTATAATCAGATACTGCGCATAGTTGGTATCCTGGTACTCATCTACCATAATGAAGTTGAAACGGGCCCTTATTCTCTGCAATGCCTCAGGAAAATCCCTGAAAAGAATATTGGTATACAGAAGAATATCATCAAAATCCATTGCCCCGGCCTGTCTGCATTTCTTGGCATACTCCCTGTAAATCTCCCAAACCCTCGGTTTCTTTGCAGCCGAGTCATTCTGGATTAGGGTGCTGTTGCGTGAGTACGACTCTGCGGTAACAAGATTGTTCTTTGCCATTGAAATTCGGCTGTGCACCTCATTCGGCTTATATTGCTTGTCATCCAGCTGCAACTCCTTTATGCATGCCTTTATCACATTGCGGCTGTCTGTGGTATCATATATGGAAAAAGTCCTGGGGAAACCGAGCAGTTCCGCCTCCTCCCTGAGAAACCTGATGAAAATTGAGTGGAAAGTGCCCATATAAAGACGCCTGGCCTTGTACTCCCCAATAATGGTGGCTATACGCTCCTTCATCTCCCTTGCGGCCTTGTTGGTAAAGGTAAGGGCAAGAATGCTGTCGGGAGTATACCCCTTGTCAAGAATATTTGCTATCCTGCAGGTAAGTACCCTGGTTTTTCCACTGCCTGCTCCGGCTATTATCAGCTGAGGCCCCTCAATATCGCTAACTGCCTGATACTGTGCCTTGTTTAACCCCTCAAAAATTAACTTGTTCTCCTGTTCCATAATGGTGCAAATCTACTTGCTAAAAAAAGAAAAAACAAAAGCCAAAATACTTATTTATTAGGATTTTATTGATTACATTTGCGCAAAATTTCTGAAATAATGATCAAACATATTCAATTAAACAAAGGACTCGACATTCCTGTAAAGGGTGCTGCAGAGCTTAAGATTGAAAAGAACATTATCTCGGAGGTTGTGTCTGTAAAACCTGTCAACTTTAAGAACCTCACCCCTAAACTTCTTGTAAGAGAGGGTGATGCTGTTAAAGCTGGCTCCATTTTGTTTATAGACAAATACCGTCC
>JAEIGA010014649.1_pt1 | contig 11932 bp, 9 predicted proteins | sample 9270691 | NCBI WGS metagenome assembly JAEIGA01 (sample SAMN17057246, study PRJNA624740) | gut metagenome | biome: biome; isolation source: fecal sample | host: Bos grunniens | place: China: Xizang | collected 2019
AGCAATTATAAACGGAAAAATGTATAATCACCCGCTTGGATTTAATCTATACAATTTAAACAATAGTAAAGATAATATTCGGCGTATGAAGATTGCTATTGTGGGTGAAGGTGAAAAGTTCTGTTTAGGATATGCGTCATATTTTGGATTAGAAAATGATATAACCGTAGCTTGTTGCGGTAGCAATTTAACCAAGTTTCAGTTTGAACTGCTTATTTCTCTTGGAGTAGAAGAAATTGTAATTGCTTTTGATAAACAGTTTAAAGAAGTTGGCGACGATGAATGGAAACGCTGGACTAAGAAATTAAAGGAAATCCATAATAAGTATGGAAAATATGTAAAAATTAGCTTTATGTTTGATGTTAATAATAGATACGAACTTGCATATAAGGCGAGTCCGATTGATGCAGGAAAGGATATTTTCTTGCAAATGTTTCAAAATAGAATAACACTTGATTGACAATTAAAAAATTTTATGATATAATATATGTATAAAAGATAAAAAATAAAGAAAGAAGGCAAAAGATATGACTTTTAAAGAAGCAACAATTACCCCTGATAGGATTTATTTTAAGCCGGCTGCATTTTCAGGTACGATCAATGATACTAAGTTCTACTCTGAAGATATGCTAGACTTCTTGCTTGGTGATATAATTAAAAATAAGGCTAAGGGAATAAAGCAAATGGCAGCCGATATTAAGGAGCAGGAGAATAGAGATATGATCGATCGCTTTAATAAAGTGGTAGATAAGGTTATCTTCAATGATCCGGCAACAATCATCGTTCTAAAGAATGGTGAGAAGATTGTTGTAAAGTGCCAGCCTGGCGATGTTTACGACAAGGAGAAGGGTCTGGCCCTTGCACTTGTAAAGTTTGCATTTGGTAATACAAACTACTTCAATACCATCTTCAAGAAGTGGCTTCCTGAGGATTACGAGTGAGATATAAGTTAATAGCACCTGTGCAAGAGAAATCAACTTTTGCACAGGTTTTGTTAAATAGGGGTGTCCAGCGAGAAGATATAAGTAAGTTCACAACAACAACAATCAAAGATGTAAGCAAACCAGAATTATTTGGAACTGAAAAGATGAAGGCTGCCGTGGAGATGGTAGCACGGCATATATCCGCACATGATAAGACTATCATTATCGTTGACCCCGATGTAGATGGAAACACTAGTTCAGCTGTTTTGCTGAACTATCTATATAACTTTTTCCCCGAATGGACAGAAAGTGTAAAATTTTATTTTCACGAAGGTAAACAACATGGTTTAAATGATTGTATTGATTATATTATTGAGAATGAATACAAGTTTGTGCTTTGTCCAGATGCGGGAAGTAATGACACAAGCGAGTGTCAAAGATTACAAGAGAATGGAATAGATATACTCATCCTTGACCACCACGATTTTGATAAAGAAAATCCATACGCGCTTATTATTAATAACCAGGCGGGATATGGTGACTATCCGAATCACGCATTAAGTGGTGTTGGTGTAGTATGGCAGTTTTGTAGATATTTTGACCAAGTAATGGGAACAGAATATGCAGATAAATATCTTGACCTTGTTGCGGTTGGCTTAATGGGCGATATGATGGACATGCGGTCAGTGGAAACATTAACCTTGATCCATGAAGGATTGAAGTCATTAAAGAATCCATTTTTATATTATCTTGCACAAAAGAACGCATTTAAACTGGGAGAGAAGATAACTCCTATCGGTGCTGCATTTTATATTGTGCCATTGATAAATGCAGTACAACGTAGTGGCACACTTGAAGAAAAGCAGCTGGTATTTACCGCGATGTTGCAGTATAAGGCATTCCTCCAGATTCCTTCTAACAAGAGAGGACATAAACTAGGAGAGATGGAACAGTTAGTTGAGCAAGCGGTAAGAACTGCTTCAAATGTAAAAAATCGTCAGACGCGTATTCAAGATACGGCGGTTGCGGCATTAGAGAAGAAGGTTGAAGACGAGCGGTTGCTGGATCATAAGGTATTACTCATCCTTCTAGATGCCAATAGCGATATCCCCGCAGAAGTAAGAGGATTAATTGCCAACAAATTTATGGCAAAATATCAACGACCATGTTGTATATTAACCGCAACAGAAGAATATTGCGGGCAAACGCTTGATGGATACAGATATGAAACTTCTTATGCAGGAAGCGCTCGCGGATGTTCATTAGCTGGAGTTGATGATTTTAAGCAACTATGCCTTGACACTAATGATGTAGATTACGCAATTGGTCACCCAAATGCATTTGGTTTGAAGATATATGAAAGAGATCTACAAGACTTTATTGAGAAGACAGATAAAATGCTTGAAGATATGTCTGATGATCCTATTTATTATGTGGATTATATCTTTGAAAAAGATACTGTCGATAAACAAGTCATTCTTGATATTGCGGGAATGGATGAATATTGGGGAACTGAAGTAGAAGAAGCTTTGGTTGCGGTAAGCAAGCTTAAAGTTACTAAAGGCATGGTTGAGATATATCAGAAAAAGAACAATACTATCAAAATCAGCTTGCCCAATGGCGTTTCAATTATGAAGTTTGATGCAAGTGATGAGTTATGTGATAAGCTAACTACTGCAAATACAGGATATGTTGAGATGGACATTGTGGGTAAATGCAATAAAAATGAATGGATGGGAAATATAACCCCACAAATCTTTATTGAAGATTATAATGTGACGGATTCAAATAAATATTACTTTTAACTGTTCGGGGCATCAACGGTCGAATTCCAAAAACAAAATTGGTTTTCAACTTTTTTGCCCCGAATTTACTTTTTTAATAAAATTTGTTATAATTAAAAGAGAAAAATAAAAAAGAAGGTTTAAAGATGGAACTGACAGCTAAACAAGAACAAGGACTTCGTATAGCGCTTGCGCGATTTAAGAATAGAGAGAAATATACCGTGATTTCAGGTTATGCTGGAACAGGTAAGAGTACTCTTATCCGCTTCATCATCGACGCGTTATCAAGTTATGGAATAAATGAAGAAGAGGATGTGTGTTTTGCGTGCTTCACTGGTAAAGCGTGTCAAGTGCTTTTAAATATGGGAAATAAAAATGTAAGTACATTACATAGGCTTCTTTACGAAAGCATCCCGAAACCTACGGGCGGATGGATTCGTAAGAAAAAAGATAAAATCAATTATAAAATTATCGTAGTAGATGAAGTATCTATGGCACCAAAACAGTTAATGGATTTATTATTTAGACATAATGTTCATGTAATCTGTCTTGGTGATCCATTCCAGCTCCCGCCGGTGGATAAAGATAGTGATAACCATCTACTCGATCATCCACATATTTTCCTTGATGAAATTATGCGGCAGTCCGCAGAATCAGAAATTATACAACTTGCTACAAAGATTAGAAACTTCGAACCTTTTGGAGCTAGCATGTTTGCACAAAAGGAAGTAATGATCCTTCCGCAAAAGGAATTGAATACTGGGATTCTAATGTGGGGCGACCAAGTATTGGTTGCAACTAATGCGACAAGAGTAAACTTCAATCAATCCATGCGGAATCAGCTTGGTCATCAAGGTATGCCAGAAGATGGCGACAAGGTAATTTGTCTGCGTAACTATTGGGATGACTTTTCAGAGGAAGGAAATCCACTAGTTAATGGAACGATTGGCTATCTGCGCAATACTTATGAATCATTTTCTCGTTTACCTTATTGGGCTAAGCCGCGGGATTTGCCTGTCGTAACCGCAGAGTTTATTAGTGACACAGGCGAGAACTATGGCACGTATAATATGGATAAGAAACTTATTCTTGAAGGAGAAAAGACTCTTGATTGGAAAATTGCATATAGGCTTAATCGTGATATAAAGACTGCACATTTAGTGCCTTATGAATTTACTTATGGCTATGCTATTACAGGACACAAAGCGCAAGGTTCACAGTGGTCAAAGGTAGTGGTGTATGAGGAGACCTTCCCGCGGTCAAAGGAAGAACATGCGAGATGGCTATATACAGCCGTAACGCGCGCAAGTGAAAAGGTGGTGTTGTTACGATGAGTGATAATGATAAGATTGTTTCTATTGATGCTGAAAGAATTAAAAAAGCAAAAGAATATCAAAAGAAAACGAGAGAAGAACAACAATCTCATATATACACAACAGATGAAGTTTTGCTAGAATTATTAGCTTTGCTACATAGTGAAAATATGTTTATCTTACAAACAACATTACTCTCGGGAGGAATATCAAAAGAAATAGCTGATAAAGAAACTGCGAAATGTACAAATTTATTTCAGAAAACTATTGATAAATTAAAGAGGTGAATAAAATGACTCCGCAAGTATATGAAAATATAGAACAATTAACTTATGGAGAGTTAATAGTTGCTATTGAAAATATTAAAAGTAAATTATATGATGGTTTAAATACAGATTATCATGCAGACTTTCAATATTATATAGCACTTTTACAAGAGCTTGATAAAAGACAAAAAGATTGAAATTTTTTAAAAATTATGCTATAATTATAGTATAATAAAAATGAAATGGAGAATAAACATGAATGTAATTCCTAGATTTAGTTGTCATAATCATACAGAAATGTCGAATATCCATTTGATAGATAGTATAAATAAACTCGATAACCTTGTAGCAAGAGGTAAGGAAATTGGGTTAGCAGGGTTAGCAATCACCGATCACGAAACGATTGCTAACTCTATTCGTATTTGTAAACTTCAGGATAGTTATCCTGATTTTAAGATTGCGATAGGTAATGAGATTTATTTAACAACTACAAGAGATAAAGGACAGAAATATTTTCACTTTATTTTGATTGCAAAAGATGCAATAGGCCATAGACAGTTGCGGGAGTTAAGTTCAATCGCATGGCTTAACTCATACACAGATAAGCGTCTCCGCATCCCGACATTAAAGGCGGAATTGAGTGATACGGTAATGGCCAACCCCGGACATCTTATAGCAACTTCCGCGTGTATCGGCGGAGAGTTAAGTTATAATATTTTTAAACTTCTCGAAGCACGTAAGATTGGGGATCAAAATCTTGAAGTGAATTCATATAATAACATCTTACATTTTATGGATTTTTGCATAGAATTATTTAAGGATGATTTTTATGTAGAAATAGCTCCTGGCGCAAGTACGGAGCAGGTTGCCGCAAATAAGATGCTGGTAAATATTGCGAAGCAGTATGGATGTAAAGTTGTAATTGGAGATGACTCACATTATTTGAAGAAGGAAGATAGATATGTTCATAAGGCATATCTGAACTCCGCAGATGGTGAACGAGAAGTAGATAGCTTCTATCAGTATGCGTATCTGCATGATGAGAGTGAGTGTCTGTCAGACTTGTATCCGTCTTTTGAAAATAACACGAAGTGGTATTATGAAGAGTTTTGTCATAATAGCATAGAGATGATGAATAAGATTGAGATTTATGATTTAAGACATAACCAAACGATTCCGTCAGTTGAGGTTAAGGAATATTCGAAAGCAAATGAGTTTTATCCAGGATATCAAATCGCTAGAAAAGAAGTAATTGCAGAAAATTATCCTGTTTTAGCAGAGATGTTAAAGTCTGATGATAAATATGATAGATATTGGATAAATCAATGTTTAGAGAAATTAAGAGATAAAGGTTTATATAAAGAAGAATATCTGAAAGAGCTTGAGGCGGAAGCAGATACAAAGAAAACAATAGGTGAGAAACTTGGAACGAATCTGTTTAAGTATCCTATTGTACTTCAGCATTATATTGATATGATGTGGGATTGCGGAAGCCTGGTAGGTGCGGGAAGAGGTTCATCTTGCGCAGGTCTTAACCACTACCTATTAGGTGTAACTCAGCTGGATCCGATTAAGTGGAATCTTCCGTTCTTCCGTTACATAAATAAAGAACGTATTGAGTTACCGGATATTGATTTGGATCTGTGTCCAAGTAAGCGTCCGTTAATTATGAGAAAGATTAAGAATGAGCGCGGGCAGGCGTTTAAGGATGTACCAGACATCGTCCGCGAGGAATTAGGCGCAACTTATGTAACGACATTCGGAACAGAATCTGCAAAGTCAGCAGTTCAAACTGCTTGCCGCGGATATAGAAGTGACGATTATCCTGATGGGATTGACATTGACGTAAGTTCATATCTGTCAAGTTTAGTTCCGATTGAACGTGGTTTCAACTGGACAATCTCTGAAGTGGTTTATGGGAATCCTGATAAGGGTAGACAGCCAGTTCGTCCATTCATCGCAGAGGTTGAAAAGTATCCTGGATTATTAGATATTATCTTAGGTATTGAGGGATTGATTAAGTCGAGAGGTATTCACGCATCTGGTGTCATTATGTTTGATGAAGATCCGTTTGAGTTCGGATGTTTCATGCGCGCGAAAAGCGGTGATGTGGTAACACAATATGAACTTCACGATTGCGAAGCTGCAGGAATGACAAAGTATGATTTTCTTCTCACATCGGTACAGGACATGTTGATGCAGACGATCAAGTTCCTTCAGGAGGATGGCGAGCTCCCGCAGGATATGAGTTTGCGGGAAGTATATGATAAATATCTTCATCCAGAAGTTTTGGATATTAAGAATAAAGATGTATGGAATAGCATCAAGACTGCAAAGATCTTGGCATGCTTTCAGTTCGATAGTGATATTGGTAGCCAAGGTATTAAGAAGGTGCAACCGCAAGACATTTTAGAGTTAAGTAACACAAATGGTTTGATTCGTCTGATGGCTCCAGATGGCGAAGAGAATCCGATGGATAAATATGTTCGTTTCAAAGCAAATCCTGGTCAGTGGGATAGAGAAATGGATCAGTATGGGCTGACACATGATGAACAGATGGCATTTAGAAAATATCTAAATGTGTCTTATGGTGTTGGTATCTCACAAGAGCAATTAATGAAGTCACTCATGGATGAAAACATTTGTAACTTTAGTCTTAAAGATGCGAACACTGCACGTAAGATTATTGGTAAAAAGCAGATGTCTAAGATTCCTGAGCTGCGGAAACAAATTCTTGAACAAGCAAAAAGCCCCGCGGTAGGAAGATATGTGTGGGATGCGATCGCCCGCCCACAGATGGGATATTCGTTCTCTGATATTCATGCTCTTGCATATTCATTTATTGGATATCAGACAGCATATATGGCAACTCGATGGAACTCAATTTATTGGGATACAGCGGTATTGGTTGTAAATAGTGCGAGTCTTGAAGATGAAATTGATGAAGAAGATGTAGAAGCAAGAGAAAAGAACACTGATTATGCAAAGATTGCAAAGGCATTAGGTGAAATCATTGACCACCACATTATGGTTTCTCTTGTAGACATTAACAAGTCTGATTATGGATTTAAGCCAGATGCAAAGAATAATCAGATTCTTTATGGATTAAAGGCATTAAGTAATGTCAATGCGGAAATGATTGAGGATATTAAGACGGGAAGACCTTACACAAGTATTAAAGATTTTATGAATCGTGTTAAGGTAAAGAAGCCAGCGATGATATCATTGATTAAAGGTGGTGCATTTGACCACCTTGCCGCAGAATTAGGATGTGTTGATCCAGAAAAAGCAAGATATTATAATATGGTATATTATCTTAGCGTAACAAGTGAGCCGAAGAAAAAGTTGACTTTGCAGAATCTTAACGGATTACTTCAGCAGGGTATCATCCCTGAGGGCACACTTGAAGCAGAGAAGACGGTGTTCAACTTCACACAATATTTGAAAAAGTATTGTAAATATGTTGACCGCACAACACAAACTGCATATTATGTATTAAATCCTGACGCATATAAGTTCTATCAGCAAGGATGTGAGAAGTTTGAAAATATCTTCGATCCAGATTATATTGAGGTCATCAATGGCGAACCGATGATAGAGCAAGAAGCATGGAAAAAGTGCATATATGATGTGTTTATGAGTAACGTGCGCGAATGGTTAAAAGAGCATCATGATGAAGCATTAAAAGAGTACAACACAAAGCTATTTATGCAGGAATGGGATAAATATGCAAAGAAGAATAATTTATCCGCATGGGAGATGGAAGCATTGTGTTTCTACTATCATGACCATGAATTAAAAAATATTGACAAACAAAAGTATGGAATTGAAGATTTCTTTGAGCATGATACAGAACCCGTAGTTGATAAGTGGTTTAAACGTGGCGGGAAGGAGATCCCGATTTATAACTTATATAGAATTGCGGGGACGGTTATTAGTAAGAATGATGCAAGACATAGCATCTCTCTTCTGACAACTGATGGAGTAGTTCCAGTTAAATTCACACGTGACATGTATGCGATGTATAAACGTCAGCAGAGTGAAATCCAGCCTGATGGAACAAAGAAGATTACGGAGAAGGGTTGGTTCACACGTGGAACAATGTTATTGATAAATGGGTTCAGACGTGATGATATGTTCGTGGCAAAGAAATATGCAAGCACTTCAGGTCATACAATTTATAAGATAACAGATATAAATGAAAAAGGAGAAGTAATATTAGAAAATGAAAGAGGACAAGCAAGTTAAATATCAGATTCTAGCGTTCATGGGTAAGAGTGGCAGTGGGAAGGACTTCACTGCCAACTACCTGTGGAATAAAGCACCATACAAATTTCATAAAGTAGTTTCATGTACCACCCGCCCTCCGCGCGATAATGAAGTAGATGGAAAAGATTATCACTTTATTGATGTGGGCAGTTTTGCCGGTCATGTATTAGATGGGAGTATGCTTGAGGCAACTTGCTATAATAATGATTGGTATTATGGGACTTGTGCGGATTATCTAAATCCAAATAAAATCAATGTAGCTGTGTTAAATCCAGAAGGGATTAGACGATTAAAAGAGAATGATAATGTAGATTTAAAAGTATATTATGTTGATGCATTTAATGATAAGCGAAGGCTTATCAGAATTTTACAAAGAGAAATAATTCCTGATTGCCATGAAGTGTGTCGTAGATTTTTAGCAGATGAAGAAATGTTTGAGGATATTGCCGACATAGACTTTACCGTATTATGGAATAGTTATGATGATGAATATACTGATAATCTACAAACTCTTTTTATTAAAAGACCATTCGAGGAATTTTAAGTTAAATATATTTGAAACAAAAAACATATATATAGTAATCCTAAAATAATTTATATAATTGGAGGTACTAACTGTGGAAAAAATTATTAAACGTGATGGGCGGGAAGTAGCTTTCAATAAAGATAAGATTGAAGAAGCAATACTTCGCGCCTTTGTTTCAGTTGACGGCGACGTGAGTGAATATGCCGAGCAAAAGGCAGAAAAGATTGCTGACTTTATTGAAGAGGCCGCCATTGAAACTGAAGAACCCTATACCGTAGAAGAGATCCAAGATATGGTAGAGAAAGGGCTGATGTCAACCAAGAGAAAAGATGTAGCTAAAGCATATATCTTATATCGGGAAGAACGTAATAAAATGCGTAACTTTAACGATTCAAGGACTCAAGCAATGCGGGAAAAGCTACTTGCTCGCAATATTGAGAATCAAAATGCTAATGTTGATGAATTTTCTTTCGGTGGACGTAAAGGTGAAGCAGATTCTGTCATTATGAAGAATTTTGCTTTAGACTATTGTATGAGTAAGAAATCAAGAGAGAATCATCTAAATAATGAGATTTATATTCACGATTTAGATTCATATGCGGTTGGTATGCATAACTGCTTAACTATTCCTTTTGACGATTTACTTGCGAATGGATTTAACACAAGACAAACTGATGTACGTTCTGCGAATAGCGTAAATACTGCATTTCAGTTGGTGGCAGTGATTTTCCAGTTACAGAGTCTTCAGCAGTTTGGCGGGGTAAGCGCAAGTCATTTGGATTGGACTATGGTTCCATATGTAAGAAAGAGTTTTTATAAGCATTATAAAGATGGATTAAAATATATCTGCGAAATTGATAATTGGAATTTTGACGATTTGCTTGAAGATATAAATTATGATTATCACACTAATTATACAATTACAGACATTAAAATCAATGACTATAGGTTTTATCCTAATGAAATAGATGATGTAGGAGATTTTAATAAAGTCTATAAATATGCTCTTGATATGACAGAACGTGAGGTTAAACAAGCGGTTGAAGGTATGTATCATAACCTCAATACTCTTCAGAGCAGAAGCGGAAATTAACAACATGGTTTCCCTAGAAAGAAATTTCTAGTAAAAAATTGGGCAAAATCGGTGAAATCTAAATTCTTAATTCTGGTATAATATAGAAAGAAAATATTTTACGGATATAAATTATCCAGAGAGGAATTATATTATGCCAAGAAAAATTATAACAAAAGAATTAGAGAATGAAATTATCAATTATTATTTATCTAAACCAATGACTTTAAAAGAGGTTGAAGATAAATTTGAATTAAGTCATCCTACAATATCAAAAATATTGAAAAACACTCCAAAATATACAAAAGCAAAAATAAATAATCCAAATATGAAAGAACATTTTTTCCAAGAAATAAATTGTGAAGAAAATGCCTATTTCTTAGGATTGTTAATATCAGATGGAAATGTATTTCAAGATGGTACTGGCAGACAAGCATCTATATCTATAACTTTAGACTTAAAAGATGAGTATATGCTTAATAAATTTAAAAAAGTAGTAAATGCTAACACTTCAATAAGCCATGACGGCAGAGGCTGCGGACAAATTGCAGTTCGTAGTGATATTATGGCAGAAGACTTAGCTAAGTATGGAGTTGTGCCAAGAAAAAGTTATCATACTTATCTTCCCGAAATACCTAATAGATATATGTGGCATCTAATTAGAGGTATTTTTGACGGAGATGGAAGTATTTTAGCAAAACCAAGTCCTAACAATGATGGGCACAATAGATTTTTACATTCTATTAGCTTTTGTGGAACACATGAATTAATGCAAAATATATCAGATTATATTTTTGAAAATCTTAATTTACAACAAAAACCAATTGTTTATGATTATAAAGATAGACAATTAAGTGAATTAAAGATTCAAAATAAAGATGATATATATCTTTTTGGAGAGTATATGTATAAAAATGCAAATATCTTTTTAATAAGAAAAAAAGAGATATATGATAATTTCAAACGACATTATAATTTAGATTAAGAACATGACAACGCCGAGGTAACTTGATTAGATTGCGAAAGGCTAATCAGTACCGTAACGCGTAGGTAGTGAATAAATATAATCTACCCAAGAGTGTCCAACCCCTAACAGATAATGCTGAGGGTGAAAACGTACGCTACACTGGAATGGAAAAGACCATTCGATGAAAATGAGAGAAATCTCCAGAGCATAGGATAAAAAGCCTATGGTTAATAACTATTGCAATTACCTTTTACCTCAATAAACTATGGTACTTGCACATTACCCGAAGGACGAATGATAACAAAAGCTCTTCTTGAAGGATGTATCAAAGGAGTAGGTAAGCTTCATAAGACAAGTATTTTCCCTTGTGGAATCTTCCAATATATGAAAGGGGTTAATGATAAACCTGGTACTCCTAATTATGATCTATATAGGCTTGCTCTCAAGAGTACAGCAAAAAGATTATATCCGAACTATGCAAATGTGGATTGGAGCGGGAACGCTGGCTATGATCGTAACGACCCAAGAACATACTTCAGCACCATGGGTTGCCGCACCGCGAACGGATTCGATATTAACGGATTTGGACAACTAAAAGATGGACGTGGGAATATCTGCCCTGTTACAATTATTATGCCGACGTTAGCGATGGAGGCCAAACAAGCACTTCAACATGAGGCCGCCCGTTTAGATTTTAAGACTCGTGCAGAGGAAGATGAATTTAATTTAAATCTTCCTAATATGTTTTTATTTAGACTCGATCAAAAAATACGAGAAGCTAAAGATATGCTTCTTGAACGTTTTGAATATAT
>JAEIGA010014650.1_pt1 | contig 11932 bp, 9 predicted proteins | sample 9270691 | NCBI WGS metagenome assembly JAEIGA01 (sample SAMN17057246, study PRJNA624740) | gut metagenome | biome: biome; isolation source: fecal sample | host: Bos grunniens | place: China: Xizang | collected 2019
AGACATCGCCGCGCTGCACGAATGCAACTTCGTTGGTCTCTTTGCTGACTGTCATTGCCGATGCACCTCCCTCGAAGTTCATGCGTGAGGTTGTGGGCTGGGGCAGGTCGGCGGTGATGGTGACGTTCACCTTCTTGGGTGAGCTGCCATCTTTAATTGTGTAGATGTCGCCGTCGAACGAGTAGCACAATGTTCCGTCGTTAGCCGATGAGAGGAAACGGACGGGGTGTTTGCTGTGCTTGGTTATCTGTTTGCTCTTTTCGGGGGCAGAGATGCTTGTGCGGTGGATGTTGAACGAACCGCTCTCCTCGCTGAGGTAGTAGAATGTGTCGCCGTCGCCACTCCATACGGGGTTTCTGTCCTCGCCGTTGAAGCTGGTTACTTTTTTGAATTTGCGTGTTCCGTCGACGTTTGTTGTCCAGATGTCGCGTGTGATTGACGAACGGTGGTGCTTGCGCCACTGGTCTTCGTAACCTTTCTTGTCGTTGTAGATAAGTTTTTTTCCGCTTTTGTCAACGCTGATGCTCTCCATGTATTCCGATGAGAAAAGCTCGGGGCGTCCGCCGTCGATGGAGATTTTATATACCTGCTTGAAACTTCCGGGGTGCTGACCGTAGTTGGCATCGGGCATTATCTGTGCAGTGTAGAGTATCTCCTTGTCGTTGATGAATGTTTCGGGGTATTCGGCTGCTGCGTGTGTTGTCAGCCGCTTGGGGGTGCCGCCGTTCTTGGAAACGATGTAGAGGTCGAAACTGCCTTCGCGGTTCGATGAGAATACAATGCTTTTGCCATCGGGCGACCAGATGGGTGATGTGTCGTAGTGGCCGAGCGATGTTATCTGTCGTGCTTCGCCACCGCCTGAAGGAACGGTGAAAATGTCGCCTTTGTAGGTGAACGCGATGGTGGAGCCATCGGGCGAAATTTTACTGTTGCGGAGCCATGAGGGTGTTTCGCCTGCAAGGGCGATACCTGTGATTGCACACAGGATGGTCAGTAGCAGTTGTTTTTTCATTGTTTGATGTTATTATGGTTTTTGTTATTTGTTGCTGTGGTATTCTATGAGGCCTTTCATGGGGCTTTCCACTATTTTGCCAATGGAGAGCGCAAGGCTTTCGGCTGCCTCTTTAATCTCCTCGTTGAACCATTTGCCTATGCTTCCCACAATGTGAATGGGCAGCCACGAACGGCGATAGGCCATGGAGTTGTTCTGAAAGAACTGCACGAAGCAATTGACCAGCATGCTGTGTATTTCGGGGTGCTTGCGGTTCTCGTGAAGGAAGGGTGTGAGGCTTGCAAGGAATCGTCCGGGCATTGGCTCGTGGTACACCTTTTCGAGAATCGTTGCAATGTTCAGGTCGTACTGTTGCAGGAATTTGTTGCATATCTCCTGTGGCAACTGACGCTTGAGACAACCATTTATCAGCAGACGTCCCAGAGTGGCGCCGCTGCCTTCGTCGCCCAGAATGAATCCCAGTGGGGGGATGTTGTCCTTAATCTCCTTGCCGTTGTAGTAGCACGAGTTTGAACCGGTGCCAAGAATACATGCAATGCCTTCGTCGTTGCCGCAAAGTGCGCGGGCTGCTGCAAGCAGGTCGCTGTTTATCTCTATTTCCGCTGTTGTGGGGAATATTGTCTCCAATGCTTTTCTGATACGGCTGTTTGCCTCGGTGTAGGCACATCCGGCACCATAGAAGTATATTTTCACAGGAGATTCTCCCGATAGCTGCGGAACGAGTTCTTCGAGTAGTATTTCTGTGATTCTTTCCGATGTCTGTTGAGTGGGGTTCAGTCCCTGTGTCTTTATTTGCAGATGCACTGCTCCCTCGTCGAGGAACACCCAATCGGTCTTTGTTGAACCGCTGTCTGAAATAAGTATCATGCTATTTGTCTTTTATTGTTTTTTACCGAATGTGGGGTCTATCTTCAGCTGTGCTGTGACTATGAATGTTGCTGCACAGCAGATTATTACCCACACAAAGAAATAGAAGTATCCGATGCTCTCCTGTATGTATCCCGAAACCATTCCCGGCAACATCATTCCCAGTGCCATGAAGGCTGTTGAGATTGCGTAGTGTGCAGTGGGGTATTCGCCCTGTGCAAAGTATATAAGATAGAGCATGTATGCTGTGAATCCGAAACCGTAACCCATTTGCTCAATGAATACGCAGATGTTGATTATGTAGAGGCTTTCGGGCTGATAGTAACTGAGGTAGACATAGACAAGGTCGGGGATGGAGATTGCCATTACCATAGGCCACAGCCATCGTTTGAGGCCGTCGCGCGAAATGCACATTCCTCCCAGAATACCTCCGGCAATGAGTCCTACAACACCAATTGTTCCGTAGGTGATGCCTATCTGCTCGGTGGACATACCCAATCCGCCATCGGCGTGACTGTCCATCAGGAATGGGGTGATGAGCTTTACCAACTGTGCTTCGGGCAGACGGAAGAGCAGCATGAATAGCAGCGCAGGAACAATGCCGGGCTTCTTGAAAAAGCTGACAATGATGTTGCCGAAACTACCCAATGCCTCTTTGATGGTTGCAACGTTGCGAGGTGTGTCGGTGGCTGGACGCGGCAGTGCAAAATGGTGATATATTCCCATTATTGTGAGTATTGCACACAGAATACCGAATGTGATGCTCCATGCAAGGGGGATGTTGTCTGTGACTATCTCCAGCTTGCCGGCAAGATAGATGAGTATGCCTTGTCCGAAAATGGTTGCTATGCGATAGAATGTGCTTCTGATGCCTGCAAAGAACGATTGTGCCTCTTCGCTCTGCCCCAGCATGTAGAATCCATCGGCTGCAATGTCGTGTGTCGCCGAACTGAATGCCATCAACCAAAAGAAGCAGAGTGTCCATTGTAGAAAGGAGTCAAGTGGTATGGTGAATGCTATTGATGCGAGCAGTGCGCCCATGATGAATTGTGTGGCTACAATCCATTTGCGTCGTGTTGAGAACATATCCACTATGGGACTCCAGAAGGGTTTGATTACCCATGGCAGGTAGAACCAGCTTGTATATATTGCAATGTCGGCATTGCTTAATCCCATTCTCTTGTATAGAATGACTGATATTGCTGTTACTGCAAAGTAGGGTAGTCCTTCGGTAAAGTAGAGCGTTGGTATCCAGCTCCATCCTTTTTTTATGCTTTTCATTGTGTTGACACTCGGTTTTGGGTTCTGTTTTGTGGCTCTTTCGTGTGGCAAGTTTCCTTGCAAGTTGCTCTGTGAATGCATTCTTCTTATAGCGCAAAGATAGTGCAAATGAGCGTAACGCAAGCTTGCTTGCAAGTTACACAGCGAATGCAGCCTATCTTCGCAGTATATCGATACTGCAAAGATAATCTATTTTTTGCAACAGCATCGGCGTTCAAAAGTTATTTTACCTCTTTTTTGCAGAGGTTTTCTTTTTTGTGTCTTCGCTTTTGTCAAAATCGATTCTGCCAATGTTTTTCATGCATTTGAGTATATCCTGTTCCCTCTTGCGCATATATTTCGACGGCTTTGCCGAATTGTAGCGTCGGGGGTTGGGCAGGGTAGCCGCTATCAGGGCGCATTGGTTGCGCGTGAGCTTGTCGGGGGTGGTGTTGAAGTGTTTCTCTGCCACTGCCTTGGCACCATATATTCCATCGCCCATTTCAATGCAGTTGAGGTAGGCCTCCATTATGCGCTTCTTGTCCCAGAAGAGTTCCATCAGCACTGTGAAGTAGGCTTCGAGCCCTTTGCGCACCCACGAACGTCCCGGCCACAGAAACAGGTTCTTGGCTGTCTGTTGGCTGATGGTGCTTGCTCCGCGGAATCGTATTCCGGCTTCAGCTTCGCGGCGTGCCTGTTCAATGGCCTTGAAGTCGAACCCGTTGTGTTCCATGAACAGATTGTCCTCGGACGATACGACGGCAAGGGCAAGGTCGGGACTGATTTTTTCTATTGGTGTCCATTCGTAATTGATGGGTGCGTCGTCGGAAAAATATCTTATCAGCATCAGTGGGGTTACCGGTACGGGTATGTAGCGGTAGAGTATGACTGTTCCCACTGAAAGCAGCAGGAGGGTTGCCAATGTGCCGAGTGTTATTTTAACGAGTTTCTTCACTGTCTGTCGTGTTATCTAAAAAACTCTGCTCAAAAAATGGGCAGAGTTTTTATGGGATTACTTGTTTTTTGATGTGTGTACCAGATAGCGGCTGACATCAAAATACATTGTGCCTGAGGTGAACTTTTTGCTGGGTGTCACTCGGATGATGTTGCACAGTGTCTTAGTATCGAGGCTGCGCGAAATGACATTCTCTATGTCCAGTATTCCGTACATCACATGCTCCTGGTCGTCGGGGTTAATCACACGGAAGGGGCTTTTGCTGCTTTTGCCGTCGCCCATGGTGGTTATCATTTCAAGTATCTTCAGATATTTGTTGACGTATGATTTTGTCTCCTTCTCAGGTTTCAGCAGTTGCTGCGACGAAAGCCATGCGTAGAACAATGCATTCAGACTGACGGGGTTGTACGAGAGTATTTTCTTGGCTGTCTCATAGATTTTCAACTGATTGTTCTCGGCAACATACTTTTTAAGTGTCTTTTCGTTGATGTCGTTTCCACCTTTGTATGTGGGCAGATAGGTCTGTCCGTAGTAGACGAGTGCAACGTCGTCGGTGCGCAACAGCGCGTCGTCGGCAAGGTATAGTTTGAGAATGTCGTTGAAGTAGGTTCTTTCGTTGTCGACAATCTCTTTAATGAGCTTGTAGTCGAATTTCTCTTGTGCCATTGCGGGGCTCAGTGCAAGCAGTATGGCTACTACTATAAGTGCTATTTTTTTCATCCTGTTTCGTTTTAAGGTATATTCGAGTTGGTATCTTACAAATTGAATTTCAGTATTACACCGTTCATGGCAGGAATGTTGACGGGGATGGTGACGTCGGGTGTCAGTCTGCATTTGATGCTCTTGCCGCTCAACAGTTCTGTTGCTTTGCAAATCTTGTTGTCGGGGTCGATCTTGTGGAATGTGAATGCCTCGGAGGGTATTCTTATCTCCTGCAGACGCGACTCCTTGCTGAAGTTGACTGCTATGAGCAACAGCTCTTTCTCGGTGCCGCGAAGGTATGTGTAGACGCTGCCGGCATCGAACTGCGAAGAGTGGGGGTTGGCATATTGAAGGTCGTAGAATGTTCCTTCGCTGATGGCCTTCTCGCTGTTGCAGAGGTTGAGCAGCTGTGCGTAGAATTTCTGCAACTCTTTCTCCTCTTTTGTCAGTTTGGCGCTGTTGTACTTGCCGTTGTTGCACCAGCGACTGAGGGTGTCTACACTCCAGTAGTCGAAGATGGTTGTGCGTCCGTCAACTCCGCTGTATCCCTCTTTGTCCATTCCCTTTTCGCCCAACTCCTGACCGGCATAGAACATGAAGGGCTGTACGCCTACTGTTGCCGATACGATGAGGGCAGGCAGTGCGTTGAAGCCGTCGCCGACGAAGAAGTCTGATGCGATGCGCTGCTCATCGTGGTTCTCGAGGAAGGTGAGCATGTGACGGCTGATGTCTGCAGTCTGCTGCAGTGTAGAGGTGATGTTGTATATGTTGCCGTGTCCCTCGATTATTGCGCGCAGTGTGTCGTAGAGTCCTACCTTGTCGTAGAGATAGTCGAATCCACCCTGATAGATGAAGCTACGGTAGAGGTGGGGCTGGTATATCTCGCCAATGAATATAATGTCGGGGTATTGGGCCTTGACCTGGGGTACTGCCCACTGCCAGAATTCCACGGGGGTGAGTTCCACCATGTCGCAGCGGAATCCGTCGACCTCCTGCGATGCCCAGTAGAGCAGTATCTTCAGCATCTTAACCCATGTGTCGGGGATGGGAGTGAAGCGGTGGAAGCCTGTGCTGTAGTCGATTCCGTAGTTGAGTTTCACGGTGTCGAACCAGTCGTTGCGGTGGGGTACACCGAAACAGTCGTTACCGGTGGCACGCAGCGGATTTTCGCTGTAAGGGGTCTCGGCTGTGCCTTTGGTGTCGATGTCGTCGCCGAATGGCTGCTCGCCAAGATAGTAGAAGTTATTGTGTCCTTTGAAGAAGAACTCCTTCTCGTCGTTTGCTCCAAAATCGAATGTGCGTTTGGGACGGTTGTCACTTTCGTAGTGACGTGCAACGTGGTTGGGGATGAAGTCCATTATCACCTTCATGCCTGCATCGTGGGTGCGGCGTACCAATGCACGGAACTCTTCGCGACGTTCGGCGATGTTCTCGGCGAGGTCGGGGTCGGTGTCGTAGTAGTCCTTGATGGCATAGGGCGAGCCGGCGATTCCCTTTATCATTGCAGGGTGGTCGGGGGTGATGCCGTATGCGCTGTAGTCGGTGCAGGTTGCATGTTCTATAACACCTGTATACCACACGTGTGTCGCACCCAGATTGCGGATGGCATTGAGTGCTTCGGTTGTTATCTTGTTGAATTTACCACAGCCGTTGGTGGTTATGTTGCCTCCGGGAACACAGTTCGGTGTTTCGTTGCCGAAGAGTCGGGGAAGCATCTGATATATGATGATTTTATTTGACATGATTTCTGAATATTATGCTTGGATTTTCTTGATAAGTCCCTGAAGTACGTTGCCGGGGCCGCACTCTGTGAATTCTGTAACTCCGTCGGCGAGCATGTTTTTAACTGATGCTGTCCACAGCACAGGCGAAGTGAGCTGCGCAATGAGGTTGGCTTTGATCTCCTCGGGGTCGGTGTGGGGCAGGGCGTCCACATTCTGATATACAGGGCAGCGTGGTGTGCTGAACTGTGTAGCGAGGATGGCTGCCTCGAGTTCCTCTTTGGCGGGCTGCATCAGGGGCGAATGGAATGCACCGCTCACGCTCAAGGGCAGAGCGCGTTTGGCTCCTGCAGCCTTCAGTGCCTCGCATGCGAGTTTAACACCCTCTTCGGTTCCCGAAATTACAATCTGTCCGGGGCAGTTGTAGTTGGCTGCAATAACAAGATTGCCGGCTTCGGTAATCTCGCTGCATATGCTCTCCACTGTCTCGTCGCTGAGTGCAAGGATGGCTGCCATTGTAGACGACTGCATTTCGCATGCCTTCTGCATTGCAAAGGCGCGTGCCGATACAAGCTTCAATCCATCCTCGAAGGTCAATGCACCTGCTGCTGTCAGTGCCGAAAGTTCGCCAAGCGAATGGCCTGCTACAACGTCGGGGGTGAACTCTTCGCCCATGGCAATGGTTGTTATCACCGAGTGCAGAAAGACTGCAGGCTGTGTCACCTTTGTCTGTTTCAACTCTTCGGCAGTGCCGTTGAACATTATGTCTGTGATGCGGAATCCCAATATCTCGTTTGCTTTTTCGAAAAGCTCTTTTGCTGTGCTGTTGTTGTCGTACAGGTCTTTACCCATACCTGTGAATTGCGCTCCCTGTCCGGGGAATACAAATGCTTTCATTTTTATTTGTTTATGGTTTTATAAATTTCGAATTTAAATTGTCTGTCGGTAGGCTGTTGTTTGATGTTCTGCCTCTCTTGTTGTTTTTCGCCAAAAAAACGAGATTAGAAACAAATTCTGTGTATCGCCTATTTCCCTACATCGTGCAAAGATAGTTATTTTTTACTATTAAACAGACTATTTAATGGATTGTTTAAATTTTATTAGAACATCGTGGGGTTGTTCTGTGCCGTTTTTATCCTGTTGTGTATGTTGTGCTTTTTGTTGATAAATTATTACAAATCTCTTTCAGCAGTGGCGAATAAATCGCTTTATTCTTCGTGCCAATTCTCTTTTTTGTCGAAACAGCGTATGGCTGTTCTCCGAAATGTGAACGGCCTGATTCCCCTCAATTATGTCAATGTATGCGTGGAATGAAGCTAAACTGCTACTTTTTGGGCGGTCTGTATGGTATTTTTTGAAACTTTTTTCTTAAATTTGCAAGTTGAGAGAATTGTAATGTTGCCATTGGTGTGCATAAATAATTGATGGCGACAATATTGTACTTTGAATGATGAAAATAACAGTTGTACAGCAAAATATAATTTTAAATGATGTAGAGGCGAATCTTAAACAAATGGAGCGTTTGTTCAAGGCCGCGCCTAAGTCCGATATTTATCTTTTTCCTGAGTTGTGTTCCACAGGGTTTACTCTTAAACCGGAATTGATGGCGGAGAAGGTGAATGGTACTACTGCACAGCGAATGTTGCAGTGGGCTGCCAAGTACGATGCTGCTTTTGCAGGCAGTGTAATGACAAGTGATGACGATGGCCGTTTCTACAATCGTATGTATTTTGCGCGTCCCGATGGTCGTCTGGACTATTACGACAAGTGCAATCTTTTTGTTTACAGTGGCGAGGATAAGGTTTATACTGCCGGCAAAGAGGCTGTTGTGTGGGAGTTCCGTGGAGCAAGAATCAGACCGGTAATTTGCTACGACATCCGTTTCCCTGTCTTTCTGTACAACCGCAACGAGTATGATATTATGCTGATATCGGCTGCATTCCCCACAAGTCGTATGCTTGCGTGGGATACTCTGATTAAGGCTCGTGCCATTGAGAATATGTGCTATGTGGCTGCGTCGAACAGAGTGGGTGTCGATGATTTTGGCGATTATTGCGGCCATAGTGTGATAATAAATCCTTATGGTCAGCTGGTGGGTAAGTGCCGCTCGGGTTGTCAGGGGACTACAACCGTTGAACTCGATTGGGAATTGCTGACCAACCTGAGAAGCCGCTTCCTGTTTTGAGAATGGTGCTGCCATTTGTAGTGGCACATATACTTCGAATAGAAAAAGTAATGTTTAATTTTAAATACATATCAAATTGAAAAAGTTATTGTTGGGAGACCAGGCTATTGCCCTGGGCGCACTTAATGCCGGTATAAGCGGTGTTTATGCTTATCCGGGTACTCCTTCGACAGAGATAACCGAGTTTATTCAGGGCTCGCCTATCACGAAGGAGAGAGGTATACATTCACGCTGGTGTACGAATGAAAAAACTGCGATGGAGGCTGCTCTTGGTGCTTCGTACGTAGGCAAACGTGCATTGGTTTGTATGAAGCATGTTGGTATGAACGTTTGTGCCGACCCGTTTGTGAACTCTGCAATGTCAGGTGTTAACGGTGGTCTTGTGGTGCTTGTTGCCGATGACCCCTCTATGCACTCGTCACAGAATGAGCAGGATTCACGTTTCTATGCCAAGTTTGCAATGGTTCCTTCGCTGGAGCCTTCGAACCAGCAGGAGGCGTATGACATGATGAAATATGCTTTTGAACTTTCGGAGCAGCAGGGATTGCCCGTGATGCTGAGAGTTACCACACGTATGGCACACTCTCGTGCAGCTGTGGAGATTGAAGATACTCCCCGTGCCGAGAATGAACTCTCTTTCCCCAAGAATCCCGGAAACTATGTGTTGCTTCCCGCGATTGCCACACGACGCAATAAGGAGGTTATCGCACAGCAGGAGGTTCTCGAGTCATTGGCTTGCGAGTCGCAGTATAACTCATTGGTTATCCCTGAGAGCGGCAAACGCTATGCCAAGGGTGTTATCACTTGCGGTATTGCATACAACTACCTGATGGAGACCTTCCCCCGTGGCGTAGATTTCCCCGTTTTGAAAATTACTCAGTATCCTATCCCCAAGAAACTGGTGAAGGAACTTGCTGCTGTCTGCGACGAGATTCTTGTACTCGAGGAGGGACAGCCTATTGTTGAAGAGATTATCGGTGGCGTTCTTGGTTCTTCAAACGTTAAGGGTCGTTTGACCGGTGACGTGAACAGAACCGGTGAGCTTACTCCCGACTCTGTTAAGGCTGCTTTCGGTCTTGCATGCAACAAGGTGTACGAAAAGAGCGAGGTTGTATTGCCCCGTCCTCCCGCATTGTGCCAGGGTTGCAGCCACAGAGATGTTTACACAGCTCTGAACGATGTTATCAAGGAGTATCCCAATGCTAAGGTGTTCAGCGACATCGGTTGCTACACTCTTGGTGCATTGCCTCCTTTCCGCACAATTTCTTCTTGCATCGACATGGGTGCTTCTATTACAATGGCTAAGGGTGCTGCCGACTCAGGTCTTTTCCCCGCTATTGCAGTAATCGGTGACTCTACATTCACTCACTCTGGTATGACAGGTCTGCTGGATGCCATCAACAGCAAAGCTTCAATCACTGTGGTCATCTCTGACAACTTGACTACTGCCATGACCGGTGGTCAGGATTCTGCCGGCACAGGCCGAATCGAGTCAATCTGTCTTGGCCTTGGTGTTGAGCCTGAGCATGTGAGAGTGATGTTGCCTATTCCCAAAAACCACGATGAGCTTTGCAGCATCATCCGTGAGGAGATTGAGTATAAGGGAGTGTCAGTGATTATTCCTCGTCGTGAGTGTATTCAGGTGATGAACCGTAAGTTAAAACAAAAAAGAGCAAATAAAGCATGAAAACCGATATAATTCTTGCCGGTGTAGGCGGTCAGGGTATTCTTTCTATTGCCACCATTATTGGTGAGGCTGTGATGAATGAGGGTCTGTATATCAAGCAGGCCGAGGTTCACGGTATGAGCCAGCGTGGCGGAAGTGTTGAGTCGAGCCTCAGAATCTCTTCTGACCCCATCTATTGTGACCTGATTGCTGAGGGTACAGCTGATGTAATAATTTCGCTTGAGCCTATGGAGGCTTTGAGATACACTCCCTATCTTTCGGAGAGTGGCTGGATTATCACCTCGTCAAACCTCTTTGCAAATGTTCCTAACTATCCCGAGGCTGAAGCTTTGAAGGCTGAACTTGCAAAGTATCCCAACGTGGTGCTTATCGACGTTGAGGGTCTTGCTGCCGAGAACAACATGAAGAAGAGTGGCAACATGATTCTTCTTGGTGCTGCTTCAAAGGCACTCGGACTGGATATTGCGCTTCTTGAAAATGCTATTGCTGCAGTGTTTGCTTCCAAGGGTAGCGAGATTGTAGATATGAACAAGAAGGCACTTGCTATTGGTGTTGAGAACAGCAAATAAAAGTTCTCTATAATAAAATTGAAAGGGCTGCGAACTTCAACGTTCGCAGCCCTTTCAATTTTATGTTGTTTTGTGGGTTTATCTGTTGCTGAGATAGGTGTGTATGTCTTTGTCGCCACGTCCCGACACTGTAAGCACTACGACATCTGTGGGCTTAAAGTTGAGCTTATTTAGCGCTGCAAGTGCGTGTGACGATTCGAGTGCGGGGATGATGCCTTCGGCACGTGTGAGCTCAAAGGCTGCCTGCAACGCTTCGTCGTCGGTGATGGCATATACTTGTGCGCGTTTCTGCTTGGCAAGGTTGGCGTGCATGGGGCCAATGCCGGGGTAGTCGAGTCCGGCGCTGATAGAGTAAGGCTCTTTAATCTCGCCATTGCTGTCCTGTATTACAAGGGTCTTGAAGCCATGGATGACACCCTCGCTGCCCACGTGTATGGTGGCTGCTGTCTGGTCGGTGTCGGCACCTTTGCCCCCTGCTTCGGCAAGGACTATCTTTGAACGCTCTTCGTCGAGGAAGTGGTAGACTGTTCCGGCTGCATTGCTGCCACCGCCGATACATGCAATGAGGTAGTCGGGGTAGTCGCGTCCCTCCTGCTCGAGAAGCTGCTGCTTAATCTCTTTGCTGATGATTGATTGCAGACGTGCTACAAGGTCGGGGTAGGGGTGAGGACCTACGGTAGAGCCAATGACGTAGAAAGTGTCTGTCGAGTTCTTGCTCCAGTCGTCGATGGCTGCGTCTACAGCCTCGGTGAGTGTCATGCTGCCTGCTGTCACTGCGCGTACTTCGGCACCGAGCATTCTCATCTTTTCTACATTTATGTGCTGACGTTCAATGTCGAGCTTGCCCATGTACACGATGCACTCCATGTTCATGAGGGCGCATACTGTGGCTGTGGCAACACCATGCTGTCCGGCTCCTGTCTCTGCAATGATGCGCTTTTTGCCCATGCGCTTGGCGAGAAGTATCTGACCTA
>JAEIGA010014651.1_pt1 | contig 11932 bp, 8 predicted proteins | sample 9270691 | NCBI WGS metagenome assembly JAEIGA01 (sample SAMN17057246, study PRJNA624740) | gut metagenome | biome: biome; isolation source: fecal sample | host: Bos grunniens | place: China: Xizang | collected 2019
ACAGGTTACGAAGACGGTAACATCCAGGCTGTTATGGACGGCGAGATCGACGGATTTATAAACGCTTATCTTAAGGCCAATGCCGCAAAGTAATCTCGTCCGACACTTGGCAGAATGCGAGAAAGGACATAAGCAGTTATGAAAAAGGAAGTCTCAAGACAAGCTGATTCCGTTATCTTTGAAGGTTTGACTTCAATCAATGCAGTTCTTAATTCAGAGAACGGCCGACGGATCGTGACGGTATATTTCGACAAGGACAAAATGTCCTCTAAGAGACGTGAGCTTTCGTTCCTAAGACATGCTGCTGAGAAGTACGGTTTCAAGATAGAGTTGACATCACGTGAAGAGATAGATGCTATCGCCGTAGGCAACAGCCACGGCGGTATTATAGCAGAATGTACTGAAAGAGCTCTTCCCCGTCTCGCAGATGAATCCATAGTTGATAACGGTTTCTATGTTATGATAGAAGGCATCGAAGACCCGTACAACTTCGGTTATGCACTAAGAACTTTATATGCTGCGGGCGCCAACGGTGTTATTCTCCCCGAGAGAAACTGGATGTCAGCTGCAGGTGTGGTGTGCAGAGCCTCTGCAGGTGCCTCAGAGCTTATGCCGTCTTACGTAGCCAGCGCAACGGAAGCCTGCGAATACTTCAAGCACCAAGGGTATAAGATAGCTTGTGCGGGAATCAGAGATTCTGTATCGGTATTTGACGCCGATATGAAAAAACCTGTTTTCCTGATCGTAGGTGGAGAAAAGCGGGGTATATCATCTGCTGTCATGGACATGGCGGATATCGTTGTCAGACTTGACTACGGTCGTGAATTCAAGGGTTCTCTTTCTGCGGCATCGGCAGCTTCGGTGCTTGCATACGAGGTATTCCGTCAAAACAGAAATTAATATTAGAAACCGTCAGCCAAATGGCTGACGGTTTTGTATTTCTATTTATTCGTGTGCTCCACCGTATGTATGATCATCAGTATAGATGTACTCTTTAGCAAAGCGGTAAAGTCTGATGGCTGTTACAAACATGGCAACTGTAAGTAAAGCTAAAACGATGACGCATCCGTTATACACCACCTGGAAAGTGTCAAATTCGCCGTAAGGGATACCTACACTTAAAGATCCAAACAGTACGGATAGCTTTACGTTCACTAAATTAAAAGTTAGGGTTACTGCAGTAATCACCGTGCATATCTTCATAAGCCAACCAAGATGATCCATAAGCTCCTTCTTTAAGGTTGAATTTGCTTCATTTGAAGAGGAAATATAGAAACTCTTGTTTGATAAATCATTATTTATCACCTTATGAAGGACATATACGAACAGAATAAACTGCGCGGTGAGCAGAATATACTCCACAAGCATTAAGTTAGATACAGGTGAGAAGAGCTTCATGGAGTCTTCGTAATAAAAAATATCTCTGAACTTAACGACGTCGCTATGGTAAAACTTCTGTCTGAGAGTTAGGTTGAACACAGAAAGCGCAACGAGAGGTAGTCCGATAATTGCAGGAGCTACCGCAAGCTTATTGTCTCGTATTATCATGCAAGAAGCCGCGCTGATAATAAGAGCAGGCACTGCAGTGAGGATCATTGAAAGACCGTCTTCGTTGAAGTTGAGAACAGCAATGGTAGCAAGAACAAACAGAAGCATTACGGCCTTCATTTTGAATGATCTGCGGTAATCAGTGTTCCCTGCTTCAAAATCTGTGTATGAGCTTTCGATAGCAGAGACAAATTTTTGATCTCGGCGTATACCATTAAAGAAGGATATGACTCTCAGAACAAAGAACACCGCCCACACAAGAACGATAAGTGTTCCTAAAAGGTAGAGAAAAGCTCGAAGGCCGGTGTAATCGCGGTTCAAGTCGTCCGTATTCAAAACGGTGAATTCGGGGATGGTAGCAAATACCGTTCTCGCAATAAAGAAGGATACCACTGTTGTATGCGTGCGCGTTATAACGTCTCCGCGTCTCTTCCCTTTTCCGCTTGAGCTGAGTACATATTCTGCATCATATCGTACGCCCAAACGTTCAATGCCAAGGAACAACTCTTTGGCAAAGAGAACGAAGAGTATGCATTCTACCACTCCGAAGGAAAACGGAAGGAGGAGATACCAAGTCTTGTCGGTACCGTTTAAAAGCCCCATCGAGAACAGCTTTAAAAGCTCAACTACTGTAAGAGCAAAGGCATGCTTCCTCGAAGAATCTGCGTTTTCGCTCAGGCGGGACATTTTCGTAAGTCCAAAGAAGATCATGAAGAATCCGATAAAGTCGGGAACTATATCGATAATGCTGAAATTCGGATTAAATAAGAACATGAATCCGATAATGATCAAAACGAAACTCATAAAACACTACCTCAGCGTTTCTTTTTCTTTTTATTCTTGCGCTTCTCGTCAAGGATCTCCTTTGACTTACGCATGATGGCGTAATTTTCATCAAACGCCTTTTTCTGTGAATCATAGTATTTCTGCTGAATATTACGTATCCAGCCGATCTTTGACATTTTAAACTGCGGATAGGGTGAAAACTGCTCCGCCGTTCCCTCGATATACAGTCTGCAATACGCGCTGTGAAGCAGAAAAAGATTCATAAATATTGCCACAAGTCCGTAGAAATACAGGAATATCGATATAAGTCCTATGATTTTATACTCGACGAAGAAGTTTAACAGCAGATATATTATGTACAGGCTGTAATAAACTGAGATAATAACCAGATTTCGACGAGCCTTATCCGCCAGCTTGTCGTCATCAGCACCTCTCGCCATATCCTCAAGCGCCTTAAACATATACACGTGAAGGACAAGGATAGAACCGAAGCGGACGGTGCTGACTGACGTTAGCACTATGTCAGGTGCTTTAAAGATAGACAGCACAGCCGCGACACAGCAAAGTCCAAAAAACAACATCGACCAGGGAATGCACTTTTTAAACTTATCGCTGTATCTCGAAAGCTTGGTAAGTGCATAGCCTATCATTACACCGCCGATTATATCAGCGAAAAAGTAATGCTTGGCAAGGGCGGTTGCGAATGACAAAAAATATCCTATAAGAAGAATTCCAAATCCCATGAAACGTCTCCGTTTAATTTAAGTTTTTTGCCCCCAATCATTCTTCTGAAGCTGATGAGGGATTCATGCCGCAGCATTTTTTGTACTTCTTTCCGCTTCCGCAGGGACAGGGGTCATTTCTACCAACCTTTGCTCCCTTATTCACTACGGGACGTTTGGATACAGATTTTCCGTCTCCGCCTGAGAATCCTGCGGTGATTGGCTTTGCGATCTGAACTCTCTGCATCTTTTCCTGAGGCATTACTGAAAGTATCATTCTTACAGTATCATCGCGGATGTTAAGAAGCATCTCGTCGTAAAACTCAGCGGCTGCAAGTCTATACTCGGAAATGGGATTTCTCTGCGCATACGCCTGAAGGCCGATCGTCTCCATAACGGAATCCATTGCTTCAAGGTGATCCATCCACTTCTTGTCAACATTTTCAAGCAAGAGGATTCTCTCAACCTCACGCATGTTTTCCGGACCGAAAACATCCTTCTCTTTAGTCTCAAACAGTTGGAGAGCGCGGTTAACAAGTGTTTCACGAATTTCTTCACGAACTATTGTAGAATTACCTGAAAGCTCAATAAAATCATCATCGCGACAAATGAGACCTCTATAACGGTTCTTAAGAGCCTCGATGTCCCAGTTTTCGATATCTTCATCGTGGAGATAAAGTGAAACTGCATCGCTTATAGTGCTCTTGATCATAGAAATTATCTTTTCTCTAAGATCACCGTTTTCGAGAACTACGGAACGTTCTGCGTAGATCTTTGTACGCTGTTCGTTCATTACGTCGTCATAAGCAAGGACGTTCTTACGTCTGTTATAGTTCTGGTTCTCAATACGCTTCTGTGCGCTTTCAATTGAGTCTGAAAGTATTCTGACGTCAATTGCTTCGTCTTCCTTAAGACCGAGACGGTCAACGATACCGATTATTCTGTCGGTACCGAAAAGACGCATAAGATCGTCCTCAAAGGAAAGGAAGAAACGTGACTCACCGGGGTCACCCTGACGTCCGCTTCGACCTCTCAGCTGATTGTCGATTCGTCTTGACTCATGACGCTCTGTACCGATAACGAAGAGACCGCCTGCAGCGCATACCTTTTCAGCCTCGGGCTTGATCTGCTCGCTGTAAGTATTGTAAAGCTCTCTGTAGTGCGTTCTTGCAGCTCTTGTTTCTTCGTCAACAGATTCGGAGTAACCTGTAGCAAGGGCAATAACTGATTCCTCATAGCCTTCCTTGCGCATCTGAGACTTTGCGAGATACTCAGCATTACCGCCGAGAAGAATGTCTGTACCTCGACCTGCCATATTGGTAGAAATGGTAACTGCTCCGAGACGGCCTGCCTGAGCTACGATATCGGCTTCCTTATCATGATATTTTGCATTAAGCACGGTATGAGGAATACCTGCACGCTTAAGCTTTACGGAAAGTGCCTCGGATTTTTCGATAGAAACAGTACCGACGAGAACGGGCTGTCCCTTTTCGTGACATTCTTTTATCTGCCTGATGATAGCGATATCCTTACCGTTTGCAGTTTTGAAAACAGCATCGGGATGATCGCAACGGATCATAGGCTTATTTGTAGGTACCTCAACTACGTCCAGATTGTAAATCCCACGGAATTCCTCTTCCTCAGAAAGAGCTGTACCGGTCATACCCGAAAGCTTGCCGTACATTCTAAAGTAATTCTGGAAGGTGATGGTAGCGATGGTTCTGTTTTCCTTCTGAATAACAACGCCTTCCTTTGCCTCGATCGCCTGATGAAGACCGTCAGAATAACGGCGTCCGGGCATAAGACGACCTGTAAAGCCGTCAACGATAAGTACCTCATTATCCTTAACAACGTAGTCAATATCACGCTTCATGATACCATGAGCACGAAGTGCCTGATAGATGTGGTGAGAAATATTTGCGTTTTCGGGATCGGAGAAGTTTTCAATTTCGAAGAATTTTTCGGCTTTTTCGATACCGGCACCGGTAAGAGTAGTATTTTTTGCTTTCTCGTCAACAATATAATCAGCATCGATCAGATCATGGTCTTCTTTGTTGTCAAGCTCCTTGATAACGTAACGTCTGAGGGTACGTGCGAAACGGTCAGCCTTTTCGTAAAGGGGATCTGTTCCGCTTCCATGTCCAGAAATAATAAGGGGAGTGCGCGCTTCGTCAATAAGTATAGAGTCAACCTCGTCGACGATGGCAAAGTTATGTCCTCTCTGAACACGGCGTTCCTTATATGTTACCATATTATCACGGAGATAGTCAAAGCCAAACTCGTTATTTGTACCGTAAGTAATATCGGAATTATACGCCTTCTGCTTTTCCTCCATAGTCTCATCGTGTAAAACAAGACCGGTTGTAAGTCCGAGAAATTCATGGACACGACCCATTTCCTCACAACCGAGACGTGCAAGATAGTCGTTAACGGTGATGATATGAACACCTTTTCCTGTAAGGGCGTTAAGGTAAGAAGGAAGAACGGCAACGAGTGTCTTACCTTCACCGGTTTTCATTTCCGCAATTCGTCCCTGGTGAAGAAGGATACCGCAAAGCACCTGAACGTCAAAGGGACGCTTGCCGAGAACACGGTCAGCAGCTTCTCTTGCAACCGCAAATGCGTCGGGAAGTATATCATCGAGAGTCTCACCATCAGAGAGACGCGCCTTAAATTTAGCGGTCATTGAAGACAACTCGCTATCACTCATCGCTTTATAAGCAGGAGCGAGAGAGTTGATCTTATCAAGAATTGGTTTTATTTTCTTGATCTGTCTGTCACTGTAGGTTCCGAAAACTTTTGTTAAAATATTCATATAAAATATCGGCAAAACGCCGCCTTTCAAATATTTCAGCTATAAGTAAAAAAACTGCTGCTAAATAAGGTATAAAATACTATACTTAATTATTATACAACAGCAGGACAAAAAAATAAATAGAGATTTGTAAATTATTTAAAATATTCCCACCATATATTGATTAACTCTTGAAGTAATTGGCGTTTTGAGCTATAATATACAGAGATAATGATTTGTAATGATCGTTTATATCAGCTGTAACGCAAAGGAAACAAAAAAAGTGAAAGACATAAACATCGTTCTACACGAGCCTGAGATCCCGCAGAACACAGGTAATATCGCACGCACATGTGCTGCAACGGGATGTGCTCTTCATATAATCAAGCCCATGGGTTTCGCCATAGATGACCGCAAACTGAAGCGTGCGGGTCTTGACTACTGGCATGAACTCGACATTACTTATTACGAAAATCTTGATGACTTCTTTGAGAAGAATCCAAACGCAGATTTCTACTGTTTTTCAACCAAAGCCCCCCATTGTTATACCGAGGTGAATTATCCTTATCCAACGTTCATTTTTTTCGGAAAGGAAACAAAGGGACTTCCGGAGGATTTTTTACGTGCTAACTATGACAGATGCGTACGTCTTCCCATGAGGGAAAACATACGCAGTCTAAATCTCTCCAATGCTGTAGCTGTAGGAGTTTATGAGGTATTACGCCAACACGGCTTTAAGGGTCAGCAGTCAGAAAGCGCGTATCTTGATAAACGTAACGATTAAATCAGCGGTGCCATTACCTTAAGGATCGAGCGGATAGCACGTCTTACAATATTTACGTTCCCGCAGTCTTTGTTTATACAAACAGACTCTTCAAAAGTATTTTCAAAATCAGTTTTTATGTCTTTAAGCACAGGTGCGTCGTTAAACCACACACCACACTCAAAATGGAGATACAGGCTTCTGTAGTCCAAGTTGACGGTACCTACCGTGCCGTATTTATCGTCACAAAGGAACGTCTTGGAATGCAAGAATCCGGGTGAATATTCGTATATCTTCACGCCTGAGTCGAGAAGCACTCCGTAGCTTGATTTCGTAGCCTCGTAGATAAGTTTTTTATCAGGAATACCCGGTACGATTATTCTCACGTCGATACCGCTTTTGGCAGTATTGCAAAGTGCCTGTTCCATATTGTGGTCAATTATAAGATACGGCGTCATGATCCATACGTATCTGGTAGCTGCGTATATCATGTTGAGATATATCGACTCACCCACGGTGTTGGTGTCAAGAGGATTATCAGTATATGGCTGTACGATACCCTCTCCCGCATCAAATGCCAACTCTTTAGGAAAGTATCTCTCATACTCTATCTCATGCTTCATTTGCATTTTTGGGTCTTCAAGGCTTTCCCACATTGAAAGAAACATAAGTGTCAGACTATACACAGCTTTACCCTCGAGCATGACGGCATTATCCTTCCAATAACCGTATGGATGCTTTACGTTAATATACTCGTCTGCAATGTTCAATCCGCCCGTAAATCCGATCTTACCGTCGATTACGCATATTTTTCTGTGGTTCCGGTTATTCATTACTGCTGACAGCACCGGAATGAAGCGGTTGAACACGTGACATTTTATACCTTCCTTCCCGAGAAATCGGTTGAAACCTGTATCAAGATGTGTAATACAACCCATATCATCGTATATTATACGCACATCAACGCCTGCCGCCGCTTTTCTCTTCAATACCTCGTGGATCTTGTCCCACATTTCTCCCTTATCAATTATGAAATATTCGAGAAAAATGAAGTTCTCGGCATTTTCAAGCTTTTCAAGCAGTATGGGGAAAAATTTTTCTCCTGTGGGGAAATAAGTGCAATCTGTTTCAGTATAAGGCGGGCAAAGTGCACATTGAGTGATATAATCGGATTGTCGCTTCGAAACGCTACTTTCAAAATCAACACCTGATTCAAATTTATATTCTTTCGGAAGTACGCGCATAACACTGTACATTCCCGCAAGTTTCTTTTTTACTCTTTCCGCTAAAGTATTTCCTGAAAATATGACATACATTGCACAGCCGAATGGAGGTACAGTCAGGATCAGAATGATCCAAGCTATTTTATAGGCAGGATTATCATGTTTCGATACGATCCTGCAAACAAGCATTAAGGCAATTACCGTTGATAATCCATAATAGATAGCCATGTAGTCCCAAAAATAGTTTACAGACAATGTAATAAGACTGATCTGCGCCAATATCAGTAAAGCTACGACTGTTACACGGCTCATTAAAAAACGTAAAAAAACAGACATACACCGCACCTCCTTTTATCCACAAACATCTGTAATATATTAATATAAAACCATCATACTTTGTTAGTTTAATCATACCCTATTTATTGTGAATAAATCATCACTTTAATATTTCAAATTTTTAACAACCAAAATAATTTATTAAAAATTGGCTTGAAATATATTTTTATCTGAAAGCGAGGCTTTTCCATGAAAAAACTACTCATACTTGACGGAAACAGCATAATCAACCGTGCATTTTACGGTGTCAGAGGTCTGTCCACGTCTGAAGGTTTTCCTACCAACGCCCTGTTCGGTTTTATAAACATTATAAAAAGATATACGGACAAGCTTTCGCCCGACTATGCCGTATGTGCTTTTGATATGCACCACCCCACCTTCCGTCATGAGCAGTACTGCCAGTATAAGAGCAACCGTAAAGGTATGCCGGAAGAGCTGGCTTTGCAGATGCCTTATGCCAAGAAGATAATAACAAGTCTCGGATTTACAGTGGTTGAAATTAAGGGCTATGAGGCAGACGATATTATAGGCACTGTTTGTAGTTGTGCTGATGCGAGAGGTGATATTAAGTCATATATACTTACAGGTGACCGTGACTCTCTTCAGCTTATAACCGACAAAACTAATGTTATCCTTATGCGAAACAAGGAAGATGAACTGTTTGACACTGATCACTTTACCGATGTATACGGTATCACACCCGATATTTTCGTTGACGTAAAAGCACTTATGGGTGACAGTTCGGATTGTATACCGGGTGTTGCGGGTATCGGTGAGAAAACAGCCCTTAAGCTTATCAGTCAGTCAGGAGGACTTGACAGTCTTTACGCTGATGCCGATAACGGTTATTTCGGTTCAACTCCATCCGTCAGAAAAAAGCTTACAGAGGGACGCGAGATGGCATATCTCTCACGCGAGCTTGCCACCATTTGTAAACAAGCTCCTATTGATATGAATATAGACACATATGAAACAAAGTCTATAAACCGCAGTGAGCTATATAAATTGTTCCGCGAACTAGAGTTCGGCAATCTCATCGTTAAATTCGGACTTTCATCCGATGACTGTGATTCGTCGGATGATACTTCCGTTACTGTTGATATTACATGTGAGATAAAAGAAGTTACCTCTAATGAGCTTATAGGTTTAGTATTTTCTGACGGTGTATCCGTTCACTATAATGACAATACATTATATCTGTATGACGGTAGTGAGGTAATTATATGTAAATCTCCATGTGTGGATGCTTTGAAAAACGTTTTTTCAAATAAGATAATTTGTCACGATCTGAAAAATCTTTCAAGACAGCTAAGCAGCTTCAAAATCAAGCCAAATTGTTGTTTTGACATAATGCTTGCAAAATACCTTCTTGAAAGTGGGAAAAACGTATATTCCCTTTTCTCCATTGCCGATTCTTTAGGTATATCTATGCCTTCAGACGAGTGTTATATTCCCAAGTTAATACACGTATGTGCTGAAAAGCTTAAAGAAGAAGTAGATGCTATTTCTTCAACCGAGCTTCTTGAAAAGATCGAAATACCTCTCGCAACAGTACTTGCTGAAATCGAAGAAACAGGTTTCAAGGTAGACCGTGAAGGTATCAAAAGCTATGCGAAGGATCTTCTGACAGCCGAAGATAATCTTGCCGCAACCATTTATATGCTTGCAGGACACGATTTCAATATCAACTCCCCAAAGCAGCTTGGCACCGTGCTCTTTGAAGAGCTTGAGCTCCCCAGCGGTAAAAAGACGAAAACAGGTTATTCAACCGATGCAGATACTCTTCACAAATTAAGATTCCACCATCCGATAATTTCAGAAATTCTTTCCTACAGACAGATCTCAAAACTTCGCGGAACTTATGGAGACAATCTTGCTGATATGGCTGATGAATTCTCAAGAATACACACCAGTCTCAATCAGTGCGGCACAGCAACGGGAAGACTTTCTTCAAACGACCCTAACCTACAAAACATTCCTGTGAGAGGTGAATTGGGACGTGAAATAAGAAAATTCTTCACATCAACCAATTCCGACTACGTTCTTATTGACGCTGACTACTCACAGATAGAGCTTCGGTTGCTTGCACATCTTTCAGGAGATGAAAATATGATCGAAGCATTCAACAGCGGCGCTGACGTTCATACAATTACAGCGTCTCAGGTATTCCGTGTGCCTGTAGAAAATGTTACCAAGGATCTGAGATTACGCGCAAAGGCTGTTAACTTTGGAATAATTTACGGAATAGGCGCCTTTTCACTTGCTCAGGATATCGGAACAACAAGAAAACAAGCTGAAGAGTATATAAACAGTTATTTCGAGACGTATCCAAAGGTTGACGAATATTTAAAAAAGACGGTTATAGATGCTGAGGAATCAGGCTTTACTACTACTATGTTTGGCAGAAGAAGACGTATTCCCGAGATAAAATCAGCAAACAAAAACGTAGCTGCGTTCGGACGTCGCGTTGCGATGAACAGTCCTATCCAAGGAACAGCTGCCGATATAATTAAGATTGCAATGATAAACACCGCAAATGCATTGAAAGAAGCAGGAATAGACGCCCGCCTCATTATGCAGGTACACGACGAGTTGATCGTTGAATCTCACGTTTCATGTAAGGACGAAGCAATGAATATACTTGTTCGCGAAATGGAGAATGCGGCAAAGCTCAGAGTTCCTCTGACTGCGGAAGCAGGAATAGGAACAACATGGTTTGATGCAAAATCATAAACACCGGGAGATAGATGTTGCATTAAACGACAAAAATCAAATAGAATACAACCCCCGCCATGATATGTGCCCAAAGTGTCTGACTTTGAGGTACATATCATGGCGGGGGTATCATTATTAAGCGTGAAAAATTTAATGTCAGTCAATACAGTGATTAAATTTCACATGTAATTTTGGGGACGTTTAATCCAAAGCTCACTTATTTAATTTAAAGGAGCTTTACGTCAAATTTTTGACCGCATTTGGGACACTTGACCGTGTGATTTCCTCTTTTATTCGGCAGTTTGATGATTGCCTTACAATGCTTACATTTACGAAAACGCGCAGTCTTAATATATTTGATTCTGTCTATAAGCAGTTTACATTCGGTTTTAACAATCATTTTAACGTTAAGATATTTTTGATTTTCTTGGCTTCTTTTCCAAAAATTCCGTGACATGATACGCCAAATAGAGTAAACAGCAAGAATCAATGTAAAAAACTGTACTGCTACAAGTCCAAATACCGCATTGAAAACACAGAGGATTACATAAATTACAAACAGAAAATAGCCAAAGGAATCCATGCCATATCTTCCACGAAAAAATGAAGCTAATTTGTTTCGCAGATTTTTCACTTGAATTGTCCCCCTCTGTTCTAAGTCTTTATAATATATTATATATCATTATTGTTAAAGAGATGGTACTGTAAACTGAATTTTTTTAAACTAATTTGTAAACAGTTTTTATCTAACAAGCTTTTGTGTGCCTGTAATAAATATTTAATTAAAGTTCTCTAAAATTTCACAGCATATATAATCGGTATACTCATTAAGCGATTCATAATCCATACATTCTGAATACATTGCTTCTAGTTCACAATGCGCAATTCCAGCTTTGCGAATATAAGTCATAACTTCTTCATCCATAGTCATGGAACATTTTTTTGACAATCTAATCTCACCCTTGATTAACGCAAACTTATCTGTTGAAATGAATCTTTTCATATTGATAACCTTATCCGATTTATCAATCTGTTCTACAGTTAT
>JAEIGA010014652.1_pt1 | contig 11931 bp, 8 predicted proteins | sample 9270691 | NCBI WGS metagenome assembly JAEIGA01 (sample SAMN17057246, study PRJNA624740) | gut metagenome | biome: biome; isolation source: fecal sample | host: Bos grunniens | place: China: Xizang | collected 2019
CTCATTAGAATTCGTGAACCTCAACTTGAAAAATATACAGCAAGAGGGGTCAAAATGTTTCATCTCTCAACCAATAAAATTCATTCAGATGAATTAAAAAAAATGATTTATGCAGTGGTAAAGTATATAAATAATTTATGTAAAACACAATATACAATAAATCTATCAATTCCATATCAGCCCCCAAAAAATCCGATATATAACCGAATCGGAGAAAGTAATATCATGACCAATGGAATGCGCGCAAGAATAATAAATTATAAATACTACACAAATATTGATATTGAATTTGAAGATGGAGTTATCGTAACCAATTGTGCGTACAATAATTTTCAAAAAGGAGCTATATCACACCCATTATGTACTGCTCATCATTTGCAGCGTATTGGACAAACAAAAATGATGAATAATGGAATGAATGCAACTATTATCGGATATCGAAATAGTCGAGATATAGACATTCAATTTGAGGACGGAACCATTGTTTCCAAGAAAACCTATCGTCATTTTTCTGATGGGAAGCTTGGTCATCCGGACATTTTGCGCAGAGGGAGAAATATTTTGAAAGGAAAATCATCGCATATGAAAAATGGGCTATTAGCCACAATTATAGCCTATAACAATCAAGACGACATTGACATTCAATTTGAAAACGGCATTGTTGTACACCATCAAACTTGGGACAGTTTCAAACGCGGAGAAATAAACCTTCCAAACACCTCAATGGACAAAGTCTCATAAATATCATAAAAAGAACAAAAGAACTCACCTGAAAGGAGAAAAGTTATGTTAATTTCAAAAGAAAGCCTTGATTTAGTTGCCGAATACAATGGAACATTATCTTGTTTATGGATAGATTTGTTTTTTACAAATCTCTTAAAACATTATTTAAATGTATTGGATGGCAATATATTTGAGAGTTCTGAAATTTCAAAAACTGACTATATTGAAAAAATACTTAATGACAATGAAAAAGCGAAACATGTTTCATATTCAAAAGACCCATTAAATAGTATACAGGAAGGAATAAGAAAAGTTGAAGCTGTTTTACCTATTTATGAACAGTTTAGAAATATCGGATTAACTCCTCAATTAGCAAAAGAAAAGCATAATTACTATGTACATTACATTATTAAATAAAACACAATAACGGAAAGAAGAAAGTAAAATGAACGATATTCTTAATTGTACACAATTTTCACCTCACGATAGACCGACATCTGGATACACATACATTTATATCTATAGCTATGATGAGATATATTTATATGTGGGGCAAACGACTCAAAGTATTTACGCAAGATACAAACAACATCTGCATGACAATTCAGGTGCTCATTATGCAAACACAATTTACGGATTCCAAATTTTATCTGAATATGCCAATTATGCGGAAGGATATTTAGCTTATCACCTTAAAGGGATATGCCAAGGGACGGTTCCAAATTACCAAAAATGGGATGTTTCTGATGAGGTAAGAAAAATATTGCAACAATTATGCAATGTTTTTACAAAAAACCTATCTTGTATAAATACATACAATGTTTTAGACTTTTCAATAAAAAGTGATAGGGATTATGATGTATTGCAATTTTTATCTCAAATCGTACAAGAACATAACATTTTATGGAGTCATTTTAATTCAAACGCCTCTTTCTTGGGTGTTTCTGACATATGGTTAAATGATATAACTTATGGCAATCCAATGCGTCTGTATCTAGTGTCAGATGCACAATGTCGTAACAAACCAATATTATTTATTTTTATTACAAACATCAAAGATATTAAAAAGATTCAAAAAGACATAACTGATTTTCCCGTTTATTGTATTATCGAAGATAACTATTATAATAAACACAAAAAACAGTTTGATAGTATCTTTAAAAATACACAATTTGGAATAATATTAAAAAATCAAAACAATCTTTTTACGCATAAAACATTTCAAAAACAAAATAATCACATAAACTGTTCCTATATGATGTTTTCTACTTTATGTCACAAAACGAAATATCGTGCACGTAAAACCCCTTATGGCTATTTTCAATGTGCATAACACAAGACCAGTTAATTACTGGTCTTTTTTTATTTCCTATTTCCATTTCACATACTAATATTGAACTATTTATCATAATACAAGGAGGAATAAAATAATGCAGTTAGAAAAAATCAAAACAATTAAAGATGCAGAAACCTATATGAAAGGCAAAAAACGATTAAGAGTTGTTGAATCTGGGGAGATTCTTCGTAATGTTAAACACAACTCAAAGTTTCTTGAAAAATATAAAAATAAATTAGGCTGGAATGCTATTTCAGAATATGGTTGCGTATCCACAACATTTGTTTCGCAGTACACTGATAAGTTGTCATTTCAGAGATTAGCTAACAATCAGCAGTGCCCGTTAAATGTTTATATTAAATTTGCTAAATGTTTTGAATATTACGATTGGAATTGTATTTTACGACGAAAAGATATTTCAATGAGTTTTATAAAAAAAACTAAAGCTTATTTAAATTGGGATTCCATTTCACGATATCCACATTTATCGGAAGATTTTATACGTAAATTCAAAAATGAAGTTGTTTGGAAGAAGATTTCAATATCGCAACATTTGTCTGAAGCTTTCATTCGTGAGTTTCAATATAAAGTTGCTTGGCATCACATTTCAGAATATCAGTATCTATCTGAAGACTTTATGCGTGAGTTTAAAGATAAAGTTGCTTGGTCTTATATTTCAGAATATCAGCAGTTATCTGAAGCTTTCATTCGTGAATTTCAAGATAAAGTTGATTGGTTTTATATTTCAAAATATCAGCATTTATCTGAAGCTTTCATTCGTGAGTTTCAAGATAAAGTTGCTTGGCATCACATTTCAGCATATCAGTATTTATCTGAAGACTTTATGCGTGAGTTTAAAGATAAAATTGCTTGGTCTTATATTTCAGAATATCAGCAGTTATCTGAAGCTTTCATTTGTGAATTTCAAGATAAAGTTATTTGGTATTACATTTCAGCATATCAGCATTTATCTGAAGCTTTCATTCGTGAATTTCAAGATAAAGTTACTTGGTCTTATATTTCACAATATCAGCATCTATCTGAAAACTTCATTCGTGAATTTCAGGATGAAGTTGATTGGCCCCGCATTTCAAGACGCCAATATTTATCAGACGACTTTATTATAGAGTTTCATAATAACTTTGATATGCTTGAAATTGAAAACAACTGGATATATAAATCTACTGACTTTAAAAAGCAGGCAGTCATAGATACAGGAATGTATGAATGTTATGATGACTATTTTATAGCATATAAAGGTATTAGAAGAGACAGGTATTCTAATTTTAATTTTCAATACCAGTACCTTCCAAATGAAACTTATGAATGCTTTGCAGATGGTTCATCTGACGAGAACTCGTTTGGATTGAGTGTGTGGGATTACGAACACGCAAAAAAATATTGTTCTCAACTTATTGTAAAATGAAAGGTTTACTACCAAGATGTTGCCCGAGTAGTGCATAGTGGTGGCAAAATACGCTGTTCTAAAATAACTGTATTAGACTAATTCAAAAAGACTGGAGAATCTCCAGTCTTTTTTTGTATTATCTTTACTTCTCAATTTACATACTATAACTGATTAAATTAATTACTAAAGGAGGACAATTAGATGAGTGAAATATATGCATCATTACACACACATACAGAAGAATCAGTTAACGATTCACCTTGCTCATTAAAAGAATTAGTAGAAAGAGCAAAGGAAATGGATTGCAAGGCACTCGCTTTAACTAATCATGGAACAATGGTTGGTATTTATGAATTTTATAAGCTGTGTAAAGCGAATAATATTAAGCCAATCATAGGAACAGAAGCCTATGTAATGGATGAAGATTACGGATTCCCATTCCGTGCACATCTTATTTTATTGGCAATGGATAACGAAGGTTATCATGCAATTGCTCACGCTGTATCCGAATCAAACGGAAACTTAGTTAAAGGTTTTCCTTGTATGACTAAGAAGATGTTAAAAAAATGGTTCGGAAAGGGTAGCGAAGGGCATGGTCATGTAATTGCAACATCAGCTTGTGTTCAGGGCGTTATAGCTGCTGAAGTATTGAAAAGCACATATTACAGCAATTATAAAGCTAAAAACCCTTTAAGTGCTGATATAGAACTTAAAGATGAGTTTACTACAGCTTGTAATGTAGCTATCGATTATCAGAACCTTTTTGGTAAAGATAATTTCTATATGGAATTACAGTATCATGGTATTGAAATCGAAGCAAAGGCAATGCCTGTATTAGTAGAAATTGCTAATAAGTTAGACATTCCATTATGTGCATCTAACGATTCTCATTATGCGAGAAACTCTGAAGAAGATGTTCTTAGAAGAAACATTACTACAGGACTTAGATATGATAAAGCAGTTTGGAGAGGAATCGAACAGTCAGATAGAGAGTTATATCTTAAATCCGATGATGAATTGAAATCTGCATTATTAGAAATCTTACCTGAGGTTGTTGTTAATTCTGCAATGCTTGGAATTAGAGATATTGCTGACAGATGTAACTGGGAAGATGTTAAAGAAGAACATTATCCTAAGTATATTTCAAATTCCGGCAGAAATGCTGAGGAATATCTTGAGGCTCTTTGTAGAGCTAATATTCCAAGACTTTACCCTGATTGGGATGATGAAAAAGAGGCTGAGTTTTTAAGACAGTTCAATGTCATTAAGACAATGGGCTTCTGCGATTATTTATGTATCGTAGCTGATTACATCGAGTATGGAAAAGCAGCAGGAAGATTTAATTCTCCTGAAGAAATCAAAGAAATCTTTAAAACTCCAGACAAGATTTTTGATGCAAAGGTGTTAAATGCCTATGCAGATAAACATAATCTTATTGGTCTTGGAGTTGGTCCGGGAAGAGGTTCTGCGGCAGGAAGTTTAGTGTGTTATTTAGCTGGTATTACAACCAGTATTGACCCACTTAAATTTGGCTTACTTCCGGAAAGATTCTTAAACCCAGATAGAGTGTCGATGCCTAATTAAAAATTTGGGCGTTTGGTGTGAACCCTATTACTCAGGGGTGTGAGAGAGTTTTAAAATTCTCTCGCTAACGGTATCAGTTGAATAAGACTACTGTTCAAGGCTCACAAGCAGATAACAGTCTAAAAAAAAGACGAAGCCACTGACTAAGAGAACCTACGGTCTAATGAAAATTAGATAGCAGGCAATACCGTGCTACATTATTAATTCCTTTCGTTACGAAAGGATGTGATTATTATCCAAAGCGAAGAAACAATTAAACCAATTGAAGGCTGTTCGGGATATTTTATTAGTGACTATGGAAATGTTTATAGCAATAAAAGTGGTGAATTGAGACAATTAAAGCCGTTTACAGATAGTAGAGGTTATTATAAATTAATTGAATTATACAATAAAAACTATCTAGTCCATCGTTTAGTTGCTCAAGCATTTATCCCTAATCCAGATAATTTACCTGAGGTCAATCATAAAGATAAAAACAAACAAAACAACCATGTTTCTAATTTAGAGTGGTGTACTAGAAAACAAAATCTTTATGATAGTTATTCAACAATGTCTCCAACAAGAAATTATAACCTTTGTAAATTATATAAAGGAGATATATTAATTGGAGAATTTCAAGGCGTGGCTAAAGCCGCTAGATATGCTAAAAAACATTACAACTGCAGTGAATTGTCGTTAATACGATATTTGCAGTGCGGAGATGTTTATATTACATACGACGGTCAAGAAAAACGCAAAAGTGTTTATACAACAGGAAAAACTCAAAACAGAAATCCAGTTCAGTTATTTAAAGATGATGAACTGATTACTGAAACAAAGACTCTTGTTGATATGGCTAAGTTTCTATCAAAACTATTCAATATAAAAGTTAATGATAGAAATTTACAAAAAAATTATTGTAATAAATCATTATTTCATGGATATAAAATTGTAAGGAATTAATAATAAGTGTAACGACTAGCTACTTTGTAGCGTACACCGGATTATGTAAGTGTTTAAAACACTTACTAGTAAATACTTTGTATGTAATAAAGTATTTACATTAGATGAGTTACCGGTGGAAGTGTGCCAATGCATTTAATGTATAGGTTTGACAAATAAACCTGTACGCTGAATGTAGAGATATAGTCTAATCCCACGCTATCAATAGGAAAAGAATAAGAAATAGGAATAGGACCCTAATCTTTAACTATTTGATACGCGTTAAATTGAAAATATGCCGAAAGGCAGGGTTGCGGAGGATATCGACACTGATTTTTCGCCAAATATGCGTGGTCTTGTTATCGAATATGTAAAATACAAATACGGAGAAGAATCAGTATGTTGTATTCTTACAAAGTCATTTCAGGGGCCAAAAGGAGCATTAAGAGCAGCCGCTCGTGTATATGCAGCAAAAGAAATCTTCGATAAGAAAATCGAGAATAAAGCAGAACAGGATAAAATTCGTGAAAAATACGTTGCTATTGGAAACGGTCTTGCATCTGAAGTTCCTAGTGATTTAGGTATTAAATTCAAAGATTGTAAAGATATTATGCTTCGCAATCATAAGAAAAACCCAGTTACTACAGATATTATTAATTGGGCAACCTTAACTGAAAATATGCTTACTCATTATGGAATGCACGCTGCCGGAGTTATAATTGCAGATGGTCATCCAGTTGCTGATTACGTACCATTAGTATATGATACAGCTAACTCAGTTTGGAAGACTCAGTGTGATATGGTTGAATCTGAAGAGAGGGGTCTTCTTAAGATGGATTTCCTCGGATTAAGAAATCTAAACATTATCACACAGGCAATCAAGCTTATTCAGGCTCGACATGGAATATCTCTTGACGCTACTAACTTACCATTCGAATCAGAAGTGTTTGTAAATATTTTTCAGAAAGGTTTTACAAATTCAATCTTCCAGTTCGAATCAGATGGTATGAAGCAGATGCTTAAAGACTTTGGCCCAAGTAACATTGAAGATGTTATTCTTCTTGTTGCAGCTTATAGACCGGGTCCAATGCAGTACATTCCTGCAGTAACAGCCGTAAAAAAAGGAGCTAAAGCAGAATATTTAATCCCTGCATTTGAACCAATCCTTAGCGTTACTTACGGAAAGCCAATTTATCAGGAGCAGATTATGCAGCTCTTTCAGGTTGCTGGCTTTTCTCTTGGTGAAGCCGATATTATCAGACGATACATGAGTAAGAAAAAAACCGATAAGTTCATGGCATATCATGACCAGTTTGTCAACGGTCTTGTAAGTGCTGGAGCATCTAAAACAGGAGCTGAAGCTTTCTGGACTGAGTTAATTGCATTCTCGGAGTATGCGTTTAACAAATCACACGCTGCGGCATATGCAATCGTTGCTTACATCACAGCTTACTTAAAGCACCTTTACCCAACAGAGTATATGTGTGCTGTGTTGAACTATTCAGAGTTTGATAAAGTGCCTGTATTAATTACAGACTGTAAGCAGATGGGTATTCAGATTTTGCCACCTGACATTAATAAATCTTCAGCAGACTTTACTATTACCAATGATAAGACTATTTTATTTGGTTTAAAGGCCATTAAAGGAGTTAAATCAGGAGCAGAACAGATAATTGAAGTTCGTAAGTCTGGTAGCTTTGTAGATTTTAAGGATTTACTTAATAGATACGGCACAGATAAAAGAATTATTCAGTCTTTAATCTATTCTGGGGCTTTAGATAATTTCCACGGAAATAGAAAAGCACCAATGCTACTTTATGAAGAGTTAGCAAAGAAATATACTAGAATTAAAGATAAGACAAAGAATTTAAACAACGAAGCTTCTTCTGAAAAAGTAAAGAAAAATGCAACAATCGCTATCGAAGAATGCTGGAAGATGATTAATTCAATGGACTATCCAAATATCATTGAAGATAATCAGGCTAAATTATTTAACGAGTATGAAAAATTAGGAATTTTCGTTTCCGGCCATCCATTGGATGATTTTGTAATCCCAATGGATTCTACCTGTTTTTACGATACAGGAAACGGAGAATTTTTGGTTTCAGGTACTATCTTAGATGTAGAAACTCGTTATGACAAAAACTCTAACGAAATGGCAACCGTTACAATTTCTGATAAAACAGAAGTTGTGAAAATAAATGTGTTTAGTTACAGTTGGACAAACTATAAACATATTTTAAAGAAAGGAAATGTAGTTTCATTAAATGTTAGATGTGAAGTGAAGACATCGTATGACGAAGAAGGTAATGAGCATACTAACAAATATTATTCTTCAGCGAAAAAGATTAACTGTCGTTGTCTTGATAAGAAGATGCCTGAGTTAATTCTTAATGTATCAGATTACGAAGAATGGCTCAATATCTATCCAACATTAGACAATTATATTGTTCATACAGGATATAAGATTGTTCTTTGGATGGATATGTTTAAGTGTTTAATTCCTACTGATTTAATTGTTTCAAAAGACATTGAAGAATTAGGATTAAATTTATCACTTATCTAAAAAGAAAAAGACCTCCTTTACGAGGTCTTTTTTGTTTTACTGTAAAAATTTAGTTTTTAATTGGGATAATTCTTCTTTTTCTTGCTGTCTTTTTTGTTGCCAATGAAAATAGGCTTTAGCAGTTACTTCACAATCATATAAAGGATTATGTAAGCCTTCACTGTTTAATGGAAGGTCAATGTTATTTTGCTGAATGTAATTATCTACACTGTCTTTAATTTCATTATATGAACAAACGTCAATCCATTCATATGGGCCTTCCATATCCCCAAAACATCCTGCAGCATGACCATCTAAAAGTAATTTCGACTCAACAATTTGCCCCATATGTACTACAGCAGCGGTATTACCTTTATGTTTTTTCCAAAAATTAAAAAAATCTTGAAGCATACTATCATAGGAATCATTTGTTAGAGGAATGTTTGAAATTTTAGGTATGACATTTTCGGCTACCCATGAATTTATCTCTTCATCAATTGGACACCGCAGAGCAATTCTATCAATTTCGTCTCCATTTTCATTATATACAATAGCTCCAATGACAAATGCTTGTCCATACAATCCATTTGATTCAGCATCAAAGAAAAAATATTTTTGTTTCATAATCTAGCTTCAATCCTTTCATTTGAAATTGAGAAAGGCAATCTTTCCTTGACATTAGTATGTAAAATGTCAAAAAAAATTAAATTAAAAGCCGTATCAAAACATCAGTTTTTAACTCTATTTCACATACTAATAATAGAAATTAAAGAAAGGAATTTATTTATGAGCTTTACATTTGAATTAAAACAAAATATGAAAAACGAATGTTTTTCTATTCAAAAATTTATGTATGACCCCGAATTTTTATCTTCATCAGTGTTTTATCGCTATGTGGATAAATGTAAAAGGGCAATGACAGATTTTCTTGTTGAATGGGTTTGCCCAAAAAAGAATTATTCTTATTCTGAAAAAGAATTTAGAGATTTGTTCCTAGCTTCTTATTTTCATTTATTAAGAGAAGGCGAAACTCAAAATTTCCTTGGAGAACTATCTCTTGAAACTGTATATGGGCGTATGCAGGCGAGTGGAGCTTATTATGAAGAAATCTTTAGCTGGGTTAAAGAACTGGTTGAAGCTACACAGGTTTTAACTCTAGACTATCCGGAACCAATAGCGGAAGAAATGCGTGGGCTATTATTTGACATGTCAATGGGCGAAATTGTAGCAATGCATTATTTTGAGGACTGTGGATATGATATTTTTCATTTATTAAATCATTCAATAGCTTCAAGTTGTCGCATCTATTTAGAGCAAGAATGTATGAGTAGGAATTTAGTTCAAACTCAAATCAATTTAAATGCAGTACCTTCTACATTTACTGAAAATCATCAATTGTATAATCAAACACTGTTGATATTTCACACCAATTTAATGCTACATATCTTAGAAGTAAATCAAGATGAAAGAATTAAAGAAAAAACAAAGAAAGCTAAACAAAAACACAAAGATAAAGTAAAAGAGTTGACATCTACAAACCAATTATTACAAAAAGAGTTATCTGTTTTACAAACTGAAAGTAAAAAGAAAACTTCAGAAGAATTACAACGTCTTGTTTCAAAAGATAATGATGAATTAATAATATCTTTACAAAATGAAATTAAAGACCTTAAAAGAAAATTGACAAAAGCAGACAAAGAAATTGAATCTTTAGCATCAAAAAATGAATTTTTAGAAGCTCAAGTTTATACAACTAATGAAATGATTGAAGATTTAGAAACACAAGAATTTGAATGTGATTTTACTAAAAAATATGCTTTTGTATGCCAGCATGAAACATTGAAAGCCAAAATTAAACAAGCGTTTCCTAATAGTATGATAATAGATAAGCCAATCAAAACAGCATTATCTAAATTAAAAGTGGAAATGGTAATAATGATTACAGCAGAAATGTCCCATTCGTTATATGGAACAATTAAACAAAATGCAATTTCTTCCAACGTTCCATATCTTCACTGTAAAGAAGTCAATATTGATAAAATTGCAACTTGTATTGCATATGCTATGAATCGTGAGAATTAAGATAAAAAGGCATCTTATAAGATGCCTTTTCTTATTTTTCTTCCATTTCACATACTACTAACAGCAGATATAACATATCTCTAACAAATAATATAGAAAGAGGTTAAACCATGATTAAGCGTTATTTTACAATCTTAAATGCCCTTGAAGGCATTCAAACTGAATTATCAATGACGGACAATTATCAAAAAACAAAAGAAATTATGAAGTTTAAAAACTATTTCTTTAGCGAAATTGTCAATGCAGGAGTAGAAACGACTATTGTAAAAGATATGGAATTTGATGATGACGAATATGACTACATCGTTATTACAGATGAAGATGGCAAAAAATATAAATGCCGTAAAAAATTTATTACAAATATTCCTGTTCAAGATGTTATTCCAACAGTATCAACATCTGTAAACATAGCAACTGCACCTAAATCTGACAATAACACTGTGAACATTGATACTAATCAAACAGTAATAGAAGTGAATACCCCTACTGTTTCAGTTGAAGAAATTATTCCAGTAGAGAATGATGTTTCTGTTTCACCACCAGTTACAGCAGAAATCCCTCAGCCAGTAAATGTTCCAATTGATATTCCTGAAGAACCAAAAGTAGACATTGCAGAACCAAAAGTGGATATTGCTCAGGAAGTTCCAGTAAAATCTGAGATGCAGCATAAAGATTTATCATCAACAATAGGTTTTTTTCAGACTGATAAAGAAATGATAACTCATGCCCCATCGCCAAAAACCACTAATTATTTTCAAGAAGTAATGTCAGGAAAAACAATGGCGTCTATTCCAAAGACAGATTTAACTGTCGAAATGAAAGATATTACAGTAATAAATCCTATTACACATACTTCGTCAATTGTTAATTTAACATCTGCTCCAATGTCGATAGAAGATAATGCAGACAAGTGTGATGCTTTATACTTTGCTGAAGGTTTAGGTGGAGAACCAATTTTAACTTATTCAACAAAAGACAATCCAACAGCTAAATTTGAAAATAACGCTGATATTTTAGGAATCACTGGTACTTGGAAAAACGGAACATTCGGAACTGATATCATATCTTTATCTGATTGTAAAGTTGAATTTGACCCTGCAGATTCGATGGTAATGCAAAATAAGTTTCATGAAATTGGACATTGTATCGTAGAAATTCCAACAGCTTCAGGAAAAAGAGTGACTCTTCATAGTTTCCCTCTTGACACAAGAAACAATGATAAGGGCACCGCTGATGCAATGCTTTGCATTATTACCGATGGAGCATATGATGTAAAGCATATGAATGCAAATAACCCTATTTATAAATTATATAATAGAGAATTTGAAGCAA
>JAEIGA010014653.1_pt1 | contig 11931 bp, 8 predicted proteins | sample 9270691 | NCBI WGS metagenome assembly JAEIGA01 (sample SAMN17057246, study PRJNA624740) | gut metagenome | biome: biome; isolation source: fecal sample | host: Bos grunniens | place: China: Xizang | collected 2019
AAAACTTTTACGTCAATTTTTACTAACAAAATACAAATATGACACTCATTAAGTCGATTTCTGGTATTCGTGGCACTATTGGTGGCCACGCTGCCGACAACCTAACACCCATCGATGTTGTAAAGTTCACAACAGCCTATGCACGTCTTATCAAAGATAAGAATCCTGGCAAGCGTATCACCGTTGTTGTTGGTCGTGATGCCCGCATCTCAGGCTCTATGGTCGACTCGTTGGTCGAGGGAACACTCCTTGGCACAGGTGTTGACGTTATCAACGTAGGCCTCTGCACTACCCCAGGTACGGAGATGGCAGTAATCACACATAAGGCAGATGGTGGTATCATCATCACAGCTTCGCACAACCCACGTCAGTGGAACGCCCTCAAGCTCCTCAACGAGCGTGGCGAGTTCCTCGACGATGCTGAGGGCAAGCAGGTGTTGGCAATGGCCGAAGATAACGACTTTAGCTACCCTACTATCGACCATATTGGCAAGGTCGTCCTTCGTGAGGACTTCAACCGCAAGCATATTGAGCAGGTACTGGCTCTCAAGCTTGTAGATGTGGAGGCGGTACGCAAGCGCAAGTTCAAGGTTGTTGTTGATGCCGTGAACTCTGTAGGTGGCGTAGTTATCCCCGAGCTCCTGCGTCAGCTTGGCTGCGAGGTTGTTGAGCTTAATTGCGAGCCTACTGGCGAGTTTGCCCACAACCCTGAGCCACTCCCCGAAAACCTCACAGAGATTTCGGAGGTTATCCGTCGTGAGGGTGCCGACCTTGGCGTGGTTGTTGACCCCGATGTCGACCGCTTGGCATTTGTAATGGAGAATGGCGAGATGTTTGTTGAGGAGTATACGTTGGTGGCTGTTGCCGACTACGTGTTGCGCCACACCAAGGGAAATACGGTATCTAACCTATCATCGTCACGAGCACTTAGCGACATCACTCATCGCTACGAGGGTTGCGAGTATGCGGCTGCCGCTGTGGGCGAGGTAAATGTGGTTAAGAAGATGAAGGATACGGGCGCTGTTATCGGCGGCGAGGGCAATGGTGGTGTTATCTACCCTGAGCTCCACTATGGCCGTGATGCCTTGGTGGGTGTTGCTCTCTTTTTGACCTATTTTGCAGGCATGGATTTGACCATGTCGGAGCTTCGTAAGACATATCCTGCATACTTCGCTTCCAAGAACAAGATTGAGCTTACGCCAGAGATTAATGTAGACAAGATTTTGGAGAGCGTAAAGAGCAAATACTCAGGCGAAAAGGTTAACGATATTGACGGCGTAAAGATTGATTTTGCCGATAGTTGGGTACACCTTCGTAAGTCGAACACCGAGCCTATCATTCGCATCTATACCGAGGCACACACCATGGCTGAGGCAGATACATTGGCTAAGCGCTTCATTTCCGAAATAGAACAAATATCTAAGCAGTAAATCTGCCCAAGATATATAGCAATAAAGGCGACTATCATCTAATGGTCGCCTTTATTGTTATGGTTGCTATGTGCTTAGATGAATATATACTTCAAAACAAACAACAGGGCAAGGATATACATTGTAGTAGAGATCTTCTTATATCTACCACTCATAACATTTATCACCACGTATGCTATCATACCAAGCAATATGCCATTAGATATAGAGTAGGTGAATGGCATCATAATAACGCATATAAAGGCTGGAATGGCCTCGGTAAAGTCGTGCCACTGAATCTTGGCAACAGGCTCAAGCATCAACAATCCCACGATGATAAGCGCTGGGGCTGTAGCAGCAGCGGGGATAGAGAGGAAGAGTGGCGAGAAGAAGAGGGCTATGGCAAAGCATACCGCCACAGAGAAGGCAGTAAGACCCGAGCGACCACCCTGCGCAACACCTGCGGCACTCTCGATATATGTAGTGGTAGTAGATGTTCCGAGCACAGCGCCAGCAGTTGTTGCTATGGCATCTGCCATGAAGGCCTGCTTGATGCGGTAGATACGTCCATCTCTATCAATCATATTTGCCTTTGTACACACGCCCACAAGAGTACCCACCGTGTCGAACATATCAATAAAAAGGAATGTTAGCACCACAACAAGCATGTCGAGTGTAAAGATATTCTCGAACTCGAACTTACAGAAAATGGGGGCTATAGACTCAGGGTGCGACACGACGCCTTTGAACTCCGTAACACCCATAAACACACCTATTATCATCGTGATAAGAATGCCTATAAGGATTGAGCCAGGAACATTACGCATATAGAGCAGGCTCGTGATAATCAAGCCTATAAGGGCTAATAGTGCAGAACCAGAGGTGATATCTCCAAGCGCTACTAACGTGGCATCGTCATGTATCACCACACCCGCACTACTAAGGCCAATAAAGGCTATAAATAGACCTATGCCCGCACCAATAGCATTGCGCAGACTCTGAGGTATTGCATTTACGATAGCCTCACGAATATTACCAAGCGTAAGCAGTATGAAGATTATACCCTCGATAAAGACCGCAGTCAGGGCAAACTGCCACGAATATCCCATACCAAGACATACGCTATATACAAAAAAGGCATTAAGACCCATGCCTGGCGCAAGGCCAAAGGGCAACTTACCCAGAAATGCCATAGCAAGACATCCAATGATTGCAGCCAGCGTTGTCGAGGTGAATACTGCGCCACTGGGCATTCCATCTAAGAGTCCAAACATCGTAGGATTTACGGCGAGGATATACGACATGGTGAGGAACGTTGTAATTCCCGCCACAATCTCTCGGCGAATGGTGGTCTTCGTGTGATCAAAACCAAAGAGTCTCTTCAACATACGTTATTTAATTTATAGGCTTCTGTTAAATCTATCTTACGAAGGCCGTGTTGTTGGCACCGCTTTTGACCTTCTGATAGCATATTAGTAACAAAGATAGTTATAATTATTTATATTTTTGAGATAGTCGATAAAATCTTGCAAATACCACCATTTTTTTTTAACTTTGCAAAACGAGCACTTGTGGCTTAACATTAAAAAACCTTAAAACATCAGATACTATGAAACAAGCAACAGAGTACATCAAGCAGAACCGAGAGCGTTTCCTCGAGGAGCTTTTCGACCTTCTTCGCATACCATCAATCAGCGCACAGCCATCACTCCACAAGCAGGACATGGTGCGTTGTGCCGAGTGGTTGGCTCAGTCGTTGGTTAAGGCGGGTGCTGACAGCGCCGAGGTGCTTCCTACCGAGGGCAACCCAGTAGTATATGCCGAGAAGATTATCGATCCTAAGGCAAAGACCGTGTTGGTTTATGGCCACTACGACGTTATGCCCGAAGATCCTATCGACGAGTGGAAGACCAACCCATTCGAGCCAGAGATCAAGGATGGCAGAATTTGGTGTCGTGGTGCTGACGACGACAAGGGTCAGCTCTTCATGCACGCCAAGGCTTTCGAGGCGATGGTAGCTACCGACACCCTCCCATGCAACGTTAAGTTCATGCTCGAGGGCGAGGAGGAGATTGGCTCGCCAAGCTTGTATAAGTTCTGCGCCGAGAATAAGAAGAAGCTCAAGGCAGATATCATTCTCGTTTCAGATACATCTATGATTGGCCTTGATTGTCCTACCATTACTGCTGGTTTGCGTGGCTTAACATATATGCAGGTTGAGGTTACAGGCCCAGATAAGGATCTCCACTCAGGCCTATTCGGTGGCGCTGTGGCTAACCCTGCCAACGTTCTTGCTAAGCTCATCGCAGAGCTTACCGACGAGTTTGGTCGTGTTACTATCCCTGGCTTCTACGACGACGTGCGCATCCTTAGCGATGCTGAGCGCAAGGCGTTGAACAAGGCTCCATTCTCATTGGACGAGTATAAGAAGGCTCTCTCGCTTGGCGACGTAGCGGGCGAGGTTGACTATACCACAATGGAGCGCACAGGTATCCGTCCATCGCTCGACGTAAACGGCATCTGGAGCGGCTATACCGGCGAGGGTACAAAGACTGTTATCCCATCAAAGGCTTATGCTAAGATCTCTATGCGCTTGGTGCCTAACCAGGACTTCAAGAAGATTGCAAAGCTCTTCGAGAAGCACTTCCGCCGCATTGCACCTAAGAGCGTGAAGGTTGATGTTAAGTTCTTGCACGGTGGCGCTCCTTACGTATCTCCTACCGACCTGCCAGCATACAAGGCTGCCGAGAAGGCTGTTGAGACAACGTTTGGTGTTAAGCCATTGCCATTCTACTCTGGCGGCTCTATTCCTATCATCTCGGGCTTCGAGAATATCCTCGGCATCAAGTCTATCTTGCTTGGCTTCGGTCTTTCAAAGGACGCTATTCACTCGCCTAACGAGAGCTACGGCCTCGACCAGTTCGACAAGGGTCTTGAGACTTTGCCATACTTCTACAAGTATTTCGCAGAGAACTAATCGCAAAAATATTCTTAGAAAAGAAGCACCCTATTTCGGGGTGCTTTTTTTTGCGTGTGGAGTGTGTAGCGTGCTTCGCACGAGGTTAATTAGGAGTGAGATTAGGGGTGATAGGGACAATAGGGTTAATAGGGACGATAGGGTCAATAGGGACGATAAGGCGAGGGTATCACTTCCCCATCTTCCCTATTTTCCCTATTTTCCCTATAAATTCCACCTGAATTAGCGAGATAAATTTGTTGTCAGAAGGGTGCCGAGTGCTACACTCGGCAAAAATGCCACCGATGGGTAGTACTAGATGTACGTCCCATTGGTGGCATTTTTTGTTAGGGGACGCAATCGACCCCTTATCACAACAAATTATCGGTGCATAGGCGGACGACCACCTGGGAACGGTGGCATACCGCCCTTCTGGCCCATGCCGTCGTAGTCGTCTATGTTTTTTGACGCATTCTTGCCGAAGTAGCGAAGGTTATAGTTGAACTGCACGGTGAAGTAACGACCGATAACGCTATTCCAAGCATTCTGAGTATAACCGCTACCCACAGTGCGGGCAAATGCCTTGTTCTGGTTCAAGAGGTCGTTTACACCCACCAAAATCTCGCCCTGCTTATTCTTGAAGAGCTTCTTACCGAGGTATACGTTACAGATAAGGAAGTCCTCGTTGTAGTTGTTCGTAAAGCCGATATACTGGTTGTAGTTCACAGCACCTGTAAGCGTGAAGCCCTTCCAGAACACCCACTTCAAAGTACCCGATGCGGTGTGGCTAAAGTACTGGTTGCGAGCATTGCGCATATTGCCCTTAACCAACGACTGGCGAGCATCGTTAAACGTACCATTCCACTCGATAGTAAAGTCGATATTCTCCGAGATGTTACTACCCAACGACATACGAGCATCGTAGCCCATGTTGCTTGTATAGTTCATCTGATTGTCGATCATCGATGGTGTGCGTGACCAGTTGACACCTGCCGAGAGGTTAAGATTACACTTAATAGGCGACACAGGGAAGCCGTAGCTGATGTGCGTACGTAGGTTGTAGTAGCCGTCCATATTCTCGTAAGTCGAGTACTGGAGTGGGTTGTAGATATTACCGTCGATATTAATATCCTTCTTATTATACTCAATACTCTGACCGATGTAGTCCTGCGTAAGCTGTGCCGAGAACATCCACATAAATGTACGTCCCTTCTCGATATTTGAGCGCACATAGTGGAAGTTCATGCGGTGGTTATACGATGAGCGTAGCTCAGGATTACCCTTCGAGAGGTACTGAGCATTCGACACGTCGTAAATATCCTGCAGGTTGCGAACATCAGGGTTCTGCGTATACGAGCTGATAAATACTCGAACAGTGTTCTGAGGGTTGAACGCAAAGTTAGTCATAAGGAAGTATGTCACGTGGTCGTAATCACGCTTGATGTTCTTACCCTTGACCATACCGTCGAGGATAGAGTGTTGGTAGTACACGTTTGCCACCACGGTATTCTTGCCCTTAGCATAGCGATAGCCAGGGCCTACACGATGCTCCATGCTTAGGCTATTTGTCATTGACGAGAGCGATGCGTCGGGCTGTAGGCCCGTAATATTATAGTCCTCACCAGTGATATATGCGGTCTTCTCAATCTGCTGATCCTCAAGGTCGAAGCGATACTGAAGGCTTAGCTGCGACGACTTAGATATAGGCTCAGTGTATGTGAGGTTTGCACTAATATCAGTCTCACCCTGAGGGGCTAATGACGACACGTATCGGAGAATAGGAAGCTTGGCTGCGTAGTCGGTCTCGAGTGTTGAGAAGCTATTAGTTGTTGAGCTAAGCGTATTACGCAAGGCGTAGCGTCCGTCAACCGTAATTGTACGACCTACCTTACCCAAATTCACACGATACTGCAAGAACTCACTAAAGCGAATAGCACGTGACGAGCCATTAGAGCCGTTATACAAAATCTCATACTTGCCCTCTCCTGGGGTCTCGCCCGTAAGCTCACCATACTGTTTGCTATAAGGGTCATTGCCCTGGAAGCTTAGGTTTGTACGTGACATGAGCGACATATTCTTATTGATGCGCCAGTCGAAACGTAGGTTTAGACGATGGTTCATGTTGTGAGTCTCTGACTCGCCCTCCTGCTCAAGGTAATCGTCAGGTGATGGCGCCTCATACCACTTCTGCAACAAGCTCTTATTGCGTGTATTTGTGTTGTTGAAGAAGTATGAACCGTTGAGCTTGACGGCATCCTTCTCGCCCCATGCGCCAGTATACTGAACGCCAATAGAGCCCACGTTTGCCACACCGCTCTGTGGGCGCACCATGTACTGACCCACACCACGACCACGATGACCACCCATGCCGCCACCGCCACCGCCAGATACGCCGAGGATATCCTCAAACGAGAAGTTCTGCTGGTTTACGTTGTTGAGCAAGCCTATAACCGACAAGCGGTGGTTACCCTGGAAGATGTTTACGTTACCACCAACGTTATACTTATGGTGCGATGTCACGTCGCCCACCTCAGGCTTATAAATATCGGCATTCTGGAAGCTGAGCTCTGCGGGCGAGCCGTCGATGTCGGGCTGATAGCCATAGCCAGCGTACATCTTACCAAAGACACCCTGACGCATGTTCGAGTGTGTCACGATGTTGATAGCCTTATATCCCTCGCCATCGTCCATGCCCGAGAACTCGGCATTATCCGAGAGCTTATTAAAAACCTCGACACGGTCTACAGCCTGCGCTGGGAGCGAGTTAAGAGCAGTAGATACGTCCTCGCCAAAGAACTCCTTGCCGTCAACAAAGATTTTCTTCACTTGCTCGCCCTGGGCCTCAACCTGACCATTTGTCACAGTGATACCAGGCATCTTCTTGATAAGGCCCTCGACATCGGCATCTGCTGCCACCTTGAAGGCTGCGGCATTATATGCCACGGTGTCACCATTCTGCGATGTGCGCAATGCCTGCACCTCCTTAACAACAGCCTCTATAGCCACACCTGGAGTAAGCTCCACAACACCAAGGTTGGTTGTGCCCTCAACCTTAACATCGGCAGTGTAGGGTGTGTAGCCGATAAACATCACTTTCATAGAATAGTCGCCAGCAGCAAGACCAGTGATGGTTACGCTACCACCCGCACCTGTTGTGTTGTGCTTACGTAGGTTTGGATTACTCTTCGACTGGAGCTCGACGATAGCGCCAATAACGCCCTCCTTGGTCTCCATGTCTACTATCTTTGCCGTTAAGCGGCCTGACTGCGCCATAGCTGAAGACACCATGCACAGCATCATAACAAGAATAAGTAGTCGCTTCATATTGTTAATTATCTTATTTTCTGTTTTAGAGTAGTGACTCTTTCGCTCTGCGAAAGTAATCTTTTTTTTTCAAAAATCAATCCACCGAGGGGTGAATCGCCCAAATTGACGGGTAAAGCGACAAAAAGTGAAAAGTGAGGTGCACTACGCACGAGGGTTAATTAGTAGAGAGGAATAAGAATAGGGAGAATAGGGAGAATAGGGTTAATAGGGTCGATAAGCTATAGTATCACAGCCCTATCTTCCCTATCTCCCCTATCTCCCCTAAAAAAAAGATGCCGAACTTATCGGCATCTTTTCAATACAAACTATCTGCGTGGACCTGGCTTACCGTGACCGTGATTGTAGTCTGGCTTGCCGTAGTTATATCCAGGCTTGTTGTAGTTACCATGAGGCTTTGCAGGAGCGCACTTATGGTTGTGGCGTGGCGCTGGGCGATGTGGTCTGCATGCGCTGTTGTGTCCACGTCCTGGAGGACATGCCCTGCACTCCACCTTGTGGCTATGCACAGGACTTACGTGGTGGTGATGGTTGCATGGTGGAACGTTTATCACAACATTAACCTTGCGTGGGCCACGCACATCTGCGCTATTAACATCGTTTGCCATTGCACTGCCGATTGCCATTGCTGAGAGCACGAGGCTCAAAACTAACATCTTTCTCATAGTAGTAAATTTTTAAAGGGTTGTACTTTGTTTCTTTTCTTGATACAAAGGTACAACCCTAAACTACGATTTGGAGTCAGCAGGTCGGTCAAACGGACAAACCTTAGCGTAAAGCGACTATTAGGCTCTGTGAACCGACTGCAACCACTGCTTGAAATCCGAGACTCGAGCCTTGGATATTATTATTCGCTCGGGCGTTTCTATCTCCAGGTTAAGCGCAAGACGGCTACCAAACCACACAGCAATATCCTTTACGGCACGTCGGGACACGATAAATTGACGGTTGGCACGGTAGAACTCGTCGCCCGAGAGCTGCTGCGACAGCGCCTCGAGAGTCTTATCCACGGGATAGCGACGCCCATCGAGGGTGGTTAGCGTAACCTGGTCATCAGAGGTGTAGAAGAAGGCTATCTCCTCGCGCTTGATAGGGATAATCTTGTCCTTATATCTCACAAGTAGCGTCCGCACACTATCGCCCTGCGTTGATTGTAGCATCTCATTACGGCGCTGCTGTTGCTGTGCTCGCTCGCTCGATGTTAGGCGCTGGAGCTTATCGAGGGCACGACGCAAGTCCTCCTCCTTGAAGGGCTTTAGGAGATAGTCGACGCTATTTACCTTGAAGGCCTCGAGGGCATACTCGTCGTACGCCGTAGTGAAGATTATAGGAATGTTGATATCCACGCTCTGGAATATGCGGAACGAGTCGCCATCGGCAAGATGGATATCCATAAAGACCACGTCGGCGTCTACCTCTCCTGAGAAGTACTCTACGCTCTCCTCTACCGACTCCAACACCTCGACAACCTCAACATCTGTCAGAAGCGTTGTTAGCATGCTACGTAGGTTTACCTGTGCAGCGGTCTCGTCCTCAACAATTATTACTCTTTTTATCATCTTTTAGGCTTTATTTTGTGTTAGTGGCAGACGCACAAGGAAGCGACTTTCGTCCTCCACAATCTCTATACGTTGATGCATAACTATCTCCCAGCGGCTACGAAGGTTTGCAAGACCAATGCCTGTTGAAGGCTCCACATCGAGCTTCGGTTGCTTAGGATTCTCAATCTCGAGCACACCATCAACAGTGCGTATTGAGACTCTTAGTGGCTTTTTTGTTGTTATGCTATTATGCTTCACGGCATTACCAATAAGTGGCTGCAGCGACAAGGCGGGCAGCTGCCACAACTCATACTTAGGGTCTATCTCTACGTCAAAGAATAGTTTATCGGCATAGCGTATCTTGAAGAGATAGATGTAAGCACGAGCAAACTCTATCTCGTCACGCAGGGTTGTTAGCTCGCTCTGGCCATTCTGAATTATATAGCGGAAGGTATAGGATAGCTGGTCGATATACTCCAAGGCTCGCTCCTCGTCGTGCTCACGAACAAGCATGGCGAGCGAGTTTAGCGAGTTAAAGAAGAAGTGAGGGTTTATCTGTCCCATAAGCATATTGTAGCGTGTCGAGAGGTTCTCGTTTTTAAGTCGCTCGTTCTCTACAACAATCTTCTGACGCTGCTGCATAAGAGTATATATATAGGAGTAGAGCGCCGTCACAACCAACATGAACAACGACTTAGTAAGCACCACAAGATATACATTATCACGAGGCGAGCTCTCGAAGAAGAAGCCTATGCGCATCACGCCATCTTTGAACGTCATCACGGGGGCAAAGTATATCGCCACGGCAGTAAGGGCTATTGCCAGCACCACCGCCTGTAGCGTAAACCATGCCACTGACTTTGCTCGGGCACGCATAAGTACAAAGATGCATATCAGCAGAAAGGAGAGTATTGCGTAGTAGGTTATCTGCCACACAAACTCCACCGTGCGACTTGGACGGTCGTATATCATGTCGAGGTCAAACTGCTCGCCATTACGCTCAATCACCCTATCAAGGCGTGGATGCGCACCCTTAACCTCATCAGGTAGGTTTTGTGGTGGTCGCACCGTGAATGTTAGTGCGTCGCCCTCCTGAAGCTTCATCGTGCGCACCTGCCATGCCGTCACGTAGGTACTATCACGTAGCTCGCAGTCGCAAATGATGTATCCGTGCATATCACTTGAGAGGTGCAACACACCCTCGCTATGTTCCGCCTCCTCGATGTCCACTCCTCTGTTATCAATCCCTTGGTCGGTGATGATAGGCACAAGCAGATAGGAGAAGTTTATCACGAGGCTCAGCGCCAACGCAATAACTATGTGCGGAAGAATGCTACTTCGAAACTTCATACGTTTAGGTTAAATAATATAAAATAAGGAAAACAGGCCCTCGCCCCACAACCCAATTTGTTGTTAGAAGGGTTGCAGATGCAACGCTCGGGAAATTTTGGAGCGATGAGCTGTACTTTGATGTACTGCCCATTGCGTCAACAATTTGTTAGCGGCAGTAGATGCGCTCTTATCACATTCCAAAGCGCACCAATTTCTTGTTAGAAAGGGTTAGATACAACGCTCGGCAAATTTTGGAGCGATGGCTGTACTATGGCGTACTGCCCATTGCTGCAACAATTTGCTAGCGGCAGTAGATGACCCTTTATCACAAGAAATTACTTGTACCATGAGGCGTAAGTACAGTAATCTCGTGCCGTGCGCTTGATAATCTCCTCACGCTGCTCTGGCGTTACGTCCTTAACCTTCTTGGCAGGAACACCTGCATATACAGAGTAGGGCTCGAGCTTCTGGTTTGAGAGCACGAGGGCATTTGCTGCCACGATACACCCAGTGCCTACAACGGCATTATCGAGGATTGTTGCGCCCATGCCAATAAGGCAGTCGTTCTCGATGATTGCGCCATGGATAACAGCATTGTGACCTACCGACACGTAGTCGCCGATGTGTGTTTGCGAAGGGTTCTTTGAGCCGTCGTAGAGGGTGTGGATAACCACACCATCCTGGATATTTGTATTATTACCGATGCGAATAGCGTTCACGTCGCCACGCAACACGGCATTATACCATATCGAGCAGTTCTCGCCAATCTTTACATTACCGATGATTGTTGCATTCTCTGCCAACCAAGTATCATTTCCAATCTCGGGCTCGTGGCCACGTACAGGTCTAATAAGTGCCATAATTCGTCTGTTATATTACTGTTTTTCAATCTCTTTTGCTTCGTTCCAATATCCGTCCATCTCCTCAAGAGTCATCTCGTGAAGGCTCTTGCCCTGCTCCTCGGCACGACACTCGAGGTGCTCAAAGCGGCGAATAAACTTCTTGTTGGTACGCTCCAATGCACCCTCGGGGTCGATGCCATAGAGGCGGCAGGCGTTGATAAGCGCAAAGAAGAGGTCGCCCATTTCGTCCGTTAGCTTCTCCTTGTCTTTTGCCTCGAGCTCGGCATCTACCTCCATAAGCTCCTCCTTAACCTTTGCCCATACGTCCTCCTTATGTTCCCAGTCGAAGCCCGTAGCTGCGGCCTTCTCGCCAATGCGAAATGCCTTGACCATGGCGGGTAGCGATACGGGGACACCGCCCAGCGTACCACTCTTACGCTTCTTCTTGCGTAGCTTAAGCGCCTCCCAGTTCTGCTTTACCTGCTCGGGGGTGTCGGCATGAATGTCGCCGTAGACGTGTGGATGGC
>JAEIGA010014654.1_pt1 | contig 11931 bp, 9 predicted proteins | sample 9270691 | NCBI WGS metagenome assembly JAEIGA01 (sample SAMN17057246, study PRJNA624740) | gut metagenome | biome: biome; isolation source: fecal sample | host: Bos grunniens | place: China: Xizang | collected 2019
CACGTGGAAACATCAACTTGACTAATGCTAAAAGTATCTTCTGTTCGTCTGTCATAACCTTTGTATTTATATGTCTGCACAAAGGTATCACTTATTTATCGAAACACATACTTTTGCACCTGAGCCTTAAATATTCTACAGTGATAGAACTATTGGAAAGAGGTTGATGGGATAGTCTCCGACGTATTACAGTATGCCACCCCTCTGTTAAGTTATGGGTAAAAGAAAAGACATCATTGGGGTGATGTCTAATCTGATTGGGTCTGTAGAACCCTTATGACTTGTGACGCAAAGGTACAAACATTTTCCATATCTCCAATGATCCGGAGGAAATATTCACCTTCATATCCCGATTTTCAGGATGTTATATAAAAGAAAAAGAGGAAGTTCCTTTCGAAACTTCCTCGGCGGTAAAATTGTGCGGTGGGCGAGACTCGAACTCGCACAGGCTTACGCCCACTACCCCCTCAAAGTAGCGTGTCTACCATTTCACCACCACCGCTTTATTGATTTGGGATTGCAAAGGTACGACAAAATTTTAATCCTGCAAATTTTTCTGCAACTTTTTTGAGAATTTTTTGAAAAAATGTCATTTTTCATATTCAAGAGTAGATAATACATCATTGTTTTCAGGAAAACGCTATATTTAAACCATTAAATAGCTCAATGGTGGAAAATACATTATTTGCAAAGCGTAACGCATCTATCGATATTCTCAGAGGTCTTACCATGCTTCTGATGGTTTTTGTCAATGACCTTTGGACCGTGGGAGACGTTCCACATTGGATGGAACATTTTGACAGGCTCGAAGACGGAATGGGCCTTGCTGATATTGTTTTTCCGATGTTCCTGTTTGCGATGGGAATGTCTGTACCATATGCCATTGAACGTCGTTTCTCCAAAGGGTATTCCGGAGAGTCGACTCTTGGACATATACTTTCCCGTACCTTGACGCTCATCATTATGGGCGTGTTCATTGTAAATTCAGAAGACGCATTTGATTCTACGCTGGGATATGGTGTCAGTGTATATCGCCTGCTGATGGTGACTGCGTTCTTCCTTGTATGGAACAGTTATCCTCCTGGATTCAAGTTGAAGAAATGTCTTCAGATATGCGGACTTGCGGTTTTAGGCTTTTTAGCTTTTACTTTCCGCAATCCGGATGGCGGCTACTTCACATCCAGGTGGTGGGGAATTCTCGGCATAATAGGCTGGACATATTGTTTCGTAGCGGTCGTATATCTTCTCGCCCGTAAGGCTCCGGCCCGAATTGTGTGGATCTGGATTGGTCTTTGTGTGCTGAACCTGCTTACAGTCAGGATGCGTGACGGGTATCAGATTATGCCTCGTCATACATTCATCTCTGACATGGCTGAGGCACTCAAACTTGGCAATGCATCATTTGCCGTCATGGCTACCGGTGGTATGATGGTTTCGATTGTGGAAAACATGATGACTGAGCGAAGAGTTTCAGGAAATAGAAGGCTGGCTGCTGCATTTTCGGTTGCTGCCGTACTTGCTGTTGCTGCTGCAGTTCTTCATCGTTGGTGGATAGTTTCCAAACTTGGTGGTACACTGCCGTGGTGCTTATATGTTTCTTCGATTTCTCTGGTTGTTTATGCAGCCCTTCGTCTGATGGAGTCGTATGGACGTACTGCATGGTTCCGTCCGCTGAACGCTTCCGGTACTGCAACTCTGACTGTCTATATGATGCCTTATATCCTTTATAGTGTCAGTACGATAGTTGGACTGCATAGCCCGATGTGGCTCTGTGGCCTGCCAGGTCTGCTTAAATGCGCTCTTTTCTCGCTGCTATGTGTGGCAATGACTTCACTTCTCGTGAAGTCCGGCATCAAGCTTAAGGTTTGATGAAAACTATTCTTAGATCCCCCGTTCCTTGCATATGGCATCGTATGCCTGTGAAATTGCCTTGAATTTTTCTTCTGTCGCCTTCTGAACATCTTCTCCCAGAGTCGCGACCTTGTCCGGATGGTATTTGATGGCCATCTTTCGATAGGCTTTCTTCACTTCATCATTGGTCGCATCCGGCGTGATCTCAAGAATCTTGTAGTTGCTGTCGTTGCTTGGTCTGAACTGCGCAAAGATTGAATCAGCTTCACTCTTGGAGAGTCCTATATATGTGGCAATTGTCTCAAGGACGTCAACTTCCCTTTGATGAAGACCGTCGCATGCACCAAGGGACACGAGATAATGGTAAAGCTGTAGTCTTTGAGAATAATCCATGCATGAGCGTACCTGTGTACAAATCTCATAAAGATTGAAGTCTTTGGACAGGATTCCCTTTACGATGTCTTCAGCTTCGCTTCCTGCCTGTGGACCGAAGTTTCTTGAAAAGAAGCTTCGAAGTGTGGAAAGTTCCTGCGATGTGGTCTTCCCGTCAGCTTTGATGACTGCTGCAGACAGGACCAGAAGGCTCATAAGGAAACTGTTCCTTTGTCCCTGATTCCATGACACCTGATCTTCTGCCTGATTGCCGGCAATCTCCGAGAGCTTCTCTACTCTGGATGCGAAGTAATATCCTAATATGCCTCCGATAGGTCCGAACATTGCCCATCCGAGTGCACCTACAATCCATTTACCTAATCCCATTATTATCGTTAATCTGTTTTGAACGGGCAAAGATAGCCGAAATCTCTCAATATCTGATATCTGAAAGAGCATAATAGAGTCGCTTGCAAGTAATGTTATTTCAAAAATTTTTAGTTAATTTTGCATTTCGTGATATTTAAAAAATCGAATATGCAGACGCTTAAGAATGATGTGTTGACTGTTCAGGTCAGCGAGCATGGTGCAGAATTGCAGAGCATCATGAAAGGTGAGACGGAGTATCTATGGCAGGGTGATCCGGCTTATTGGGGAAGACGTTCTCCTGTGCTTTTCCCGATTGTCGGAAGCGTATGGGAAAAACGCTATCGTGTCGACGGAAAGGAGTACGAGCTCGGCCAGCATGGTTTTGCAAGAGATATGGATTTCAGACTGGTCTCGGAAAATGAGTCGGAAGTCCGTTACAGGCTTGAGTCAGACGAGAAGACTCTTGAGTGTTTCCCTTATCCTTTCGTTCTTGAAATCGCATATAGACTTCACGGAAACAAGCTGGATGTCATATGGGATGTGATCAATCCTGCCGAGAAGGATCTTTATTTCCAGATCGGTGCCCATCCTGCATTCATCTATCCGGATTACAGCCAGCAGTCAAAGGAGCGTGGTTTCCTGAGCTTCGGAAAGACAGAAGGCCTTCAGTGCATCCGTATCAAGGAGAAAGGATGCGTCGATGCACAGACCAAGTATCCGTTGGAGATTCCGGCAGATGGAAAACTTCCGATTGCAAGCGATACATTCGATGCCATTGATACAATAATGCTGCAGGATTCGCAGGTGAACGAAGTGAATATGTTTCGTGCTGATGGAACACCTTGGCTCGGTATGACCTTTGATGCTCCTGTAATCGGAATCTGGTCCCCTCCGGGAAAGGTCGCTCCTTTCATCTGTCTTGAACCATGGTACGGCAGATGCGACAGAGCCGGATATGAAGGTGATTATAAGGAGAAGGATTGGATGAATCGTCTTGCTCCTGGTCAGTCATTCCACAGCGTATATACTATTGAGGTGTTTTAATCTCCTGCAGCGCGGTTAGGTTGAGATGAAATTATCGGAACTTCATACCGGAGAACGTGGCGTGATCGTAAAGGTTTACGGTCACGGCAGTTTTCGTAAGAGGATCATTGAGATGGGCTTTGTCAAAGGAAACAAAGTCAAGGTAATCCTGAACGCACCTCTCAAGGATCCGATAGAGTATGAGATTATCGGATACAAGATTTCTTTACGCCGCGAAGAAGCTGAAAAGATTGAGGTCATCAGTGAGAGTGAAGCTAAGAGGATGCATTCATCTTCCGAAGCCCTTCCTGCTCTTGAGTCTGAAGATGCATGGCTTGAGCGTGAGATGACATCTTTGGCTGAAGCCCGTAGAAAGGTCATCAAGGTTGCTCTTGTCGGTAATCCTAATTGCGGCAAGACTTCGCTGTTCAATATAGCGTCCGGAAGTCACGAGCATGTCGGAAACTATAGCGGCGTGACTGTGGATGCAAAGGAAGGAACTTTCGAATATGGTGGCTTCACCTTCCTGCTTGTGGATCTCCCGGGAACATATTCCTTGTCTGCTTATAGCCCTGAGGAACGATATGTCCGGAAGAATCTCATCGATGACATGCCGGATGTGGTGGTGAATGTCGTCGATGCATCCAATCTCCAGCGCAACCTGTATCTTACCACTCAGCTTATTGACATGAATCTGAGAGTTGTGATGGCTCTCAATATGTATGATGAACTGCAGGACAAGGGTGACAGACTCGACATAAGGCAGCTGGGATATCTGCTGGGTATGCCTGTAGTGCCGACAGTCAGTCGTACTGGTGACGGTATAGATGCCTTATTTGATACTGTCATACAGATTTACGAAAAGAGTGATCCCCGTCTGGCCCGCCATATCCATATCAATCACGGCATAGAGCTGGAGTTCAGCATTGACCGTGTGAAAAAGCTTCTCAAGAAGAATGATGACCTGCGGACCAAGTATTCTACACGATATCTGGCCATCAAGTATCTGGAGAACGATAAGGAGATAGAGTCCGTTGTCGAGGCTCTCGCCAACAGAGATGAAATTATTGCGGCCAGGTTTGAGGAGAATACCCGTGTGAGGGAACTTCTCGGCTCGGGCCTTGAATCATCGATGGTAGATGCAAAATATGCATTTATTCAAGGTGCTCTTGCTGAGACATACGAACCATATAAAGGCAGCAAGCGCCGTCGCAGCACGATTACAGACAAGCTTGATGCAGTCATTACCAACAGGTGGCTTGCCTTCCCTATATTCTTTTTCTTACTTTATCTTGTCTTCAGCGGGACATTCGTGATAGGAGAATATCCTATGCATTGGATAGAGTGGCTTGTGGATAAGTTCGGTGCATTTGTGGCTTCTGCTATTCCTGCAGGCTGGCTGAAGGATATGATCGTGGACGGCATTATCGGTGGTGTGGGTAGTGTGTTGGTGTTCCTTCCGAACATTATGATTTTGTACCTGTTTCTCTCTCTTCTGGAAGATTCAGGATATATGGCCAGGGCCGCCTTTATCATGGATAGGGTGATGCATAAGATGGGTCTGCACGGCAAGTCCTTCATTCCGATGGTAATGGGATTCGGATGCAATGTGCCGGCAATCATGGCAACAAGAACGATTGAAAGCCGGAAGAGCCGCCTGATAACGACTCTTATTATTCCGTTGATGTCCTGTGCCGGACGTATGCCTGTCTACATTCTTATTGCTGGCGCATTCTTCCCTCATCATGAGGGTCTGGTCCTGTTGGGACTATATGCTTTAGGTATTCTGATGGCGGTATTGGCTGCCAAAGTGATGAGCCGTTTCCTGAAGGATGATGATCTTCCTTTCGTAATGGAACTGCCCCCATATAGGATTCCTACCGGAAAGTCAGTCTTCCGTCATACCTGGGAGAAAGGAAAGCAGTACCTTCAGAAAATGAGCGGAATCATTCTCGTCTGTTCGTTGGCAATATGGGCCTTGGGATATTTTCCGAATAACGGAGAATATGCTACTATGCAGGAACGACAGGAAAATTCGTATATCGGTTATGTAGGAAAGACCATTGAACCTGTTCTTGAACCTCTTGGCTTTGATTGGAGAATGGGTGTGGGAATTATTTCCGGCGTCGGAGCAAAAGAATTGGTTGTCAGCACATTGGGAGTGATGTATTCTGATGGGCAGAATCATTTGCCGCAGGCGCTGGCTAAATCTGTCACTCCGGCAGGTGCTCTAGCATATATGGTCTTCATATTATTGTACTTCCCGTGCGTGGCGACATTCATCGCTATCCGCAATGAGACCGGCAGCTGGAAGTGGGCCATTATCACTGCAGTCTATACCATTGTTCTTGCATGGTTCGCCGCCTTTGCCACATATCACATCGCAGGGCTGTTCCTCCTTTGATATCATGAACCATCAGAAGAAAGCAAATATAGAAGCTCCAATGGGGGAGACAACGGTTCTCCTTCACACCTGTTGCGCTCCTTGTTCCAGTGCCATCATAGAGGCGATGATGAATAATGGAATAACTCCTATCATCTATTACTGTAATCCTAACATATATCCTCAACAGGAATATGAGACCCGCAAGGATGAATGTACCCGCTATGCAAGGGCGCTCGGACTGGAAATCGTCGATGCTGATTATGACCACGATGAATGGCTCTCAGCAATGGCCGGATTGGAAAATGAGCCGGAAAGGGGAGGACGATGCCTTGAATGTTTCAAGCTGCGTCTTCTGCGTACGGCTCGATATGCCCGTGAGCGAGGGATCAAAGTTATCACTACAACCCTTGCTTCATCTCGCTGGAAATCGCTTGATCAGATAAATAAGGCCGGTCAGTGGGCTGTCGCTGCCATTCTACAAGAAGAAAGCACAATCCCACCAGCTGACAGTCAGGTCATCTGGTGGGATCAGAATTGGCGTAAGGGTGGCCTGCAGGAACGCAGGAACCAGATCCTTAAGGAATATGACTTCTACAACCAACTATATTGTGGTTGTGAATTCAGTATGCGTAAGGAAGGCTAAAGTGCAGCAGACTTTACGACTACGACGCTACCGTCTTTGACTTCGTCCGGGATTGACTCTCTCTCGAATACTGTTATCTGTGCTGACTCGTCAAGAGTAGTAAGTGTCATTGTGTCGTCTGCCAGCACGACCTGATAAGAGTATGCCCAGTCTTCGCCGTCGTTATACTTTCCTGTGAGAATGTCGTTCTCAAAGTTGTATGTGCCTCTGTAAAGGCGATGTCTTCCGTCGCCGATCTTCTGATATAGTTCGAACTTGTTATCTTCTGTAAGAGAAAGATAGATTTCACCTTCAGCCGAAAGCGATGTGCTGTGCCACTGGTCGCAGATGCCTTTTTCGACAGTAGTTTCTTTGCCGCACGCTACCATCATCAGGGCAGCGGCTAGTATGTATAGTAATTTTTTCATTTTATTCTTGATTAGATCCCTCGACTTTGCTCGGGATGACAGTAAGACTTTGCTCGGGATGACAGTGAGACTTTGCTCGGGATGACAGTGAGACTTTGCTCGGGATGACGTGCTAGAGCCATCCTCCGTTCTTTGTGATAAATGGTCTTGAAACGATAGAAATTTCGCGAGAGATTTCCATTCCGCCGATAGAGTCTCCGCCACCGAGTTTGTCTCCGCCAGCAATTGCACGGACAGAAATTTTACCGGATCCCACCTTTGTGCAAGTGAGTCTGAGTACACCGTTTTCCACTACCGGATCTGAGTCAAGACCGAGTGATGCGGCGGCAGTGCTGCTTACATCAACACCAAGGTATGTCAGTTCTGCGGCATGTGCTCCCATATAATCCTTCAGATCCACTTCCAATGCATCTCCTGCCTTGATTACAATGGACGGTGTTCCCTCAATCTGCATGAGAAATTTCCAGGCATCAACGGCTCCTGTGCCCATCTTTCCATAATAATCTTCAAGGTTGAGTGTGAAATCTACGTATGTGTTGCCGCTGATCTGTTTTGTCTGCTTTGTACCGGTAAGGCGTGAGTTCAGATCGTTGGTCGAGCTGAGAAGCATTGATACAAACTGCTCGCGACTGAATCTCTTTCCAAGTTTCAACGCGTATGACATGCCGAGTGCCGCTACTCCGCTCACGTGCGGACATGCCTGTGATGTGCCCTGCATATATCCATACTGCTTGTTGTCCTGATGAGTGTATGTTCCCTGCAGACCGTTTGGAATTGTCGACAGAATCATTGCCGGCATTGATGGTGTGGCAGTTACATAATAATCTCCTCCCGGAGCAGAAATGTTTGTTCCTGGTCCATAGTTGGTAAATGCAGTCGGGAGGAAGTCCGGACCAAATGCGCTGACGCCAATCACATCTTTCAGTGCTCCCGGATAACCTGCGACACTCATGCCGCTGTTGCCAGTGGAGAATACGAGAATATTGCCGCCTACCGCGCTGCAGTTCGCATTTGCCGGATCTAAGAAATTCTGGATTGCATCATATTCCACTCCAGCTTCCGCTTTGTACAGATTGTCGGAATCATAGTAATATGTTTTTCCTGCAGGTGATCCGAATGAACATGAAGCGATTGCTGCGCCGTTGTTTGTTGCGTACTCCAATGCTGCAGCTATGATGGCTACAGTAGGATTGGTTGCACCCTGGAACACCTGACACGACATCAATCTTACTCCATCGCCGTTGCCTGTACCACCGGCTATGCCAGAGATTCCCTTGCCGTTATTGTTGGTTGCACCGATGATGCCGGCAACGTGTGTTCCGTGTCCTGGTGCGCCTTCTCCGACTTCCGTTGAGGTGATGTTACCTGATTTTCGAATGAAGTTATAACCATATTTGTCGTCGACAAATCCGTTTCCGTCATCATCAACGCCCATCTGACCGTCTTTCTCGGCTTGATTTATCCAGATGTTATTGCTAAGGTCTTCATGCAGATAGCTGATGCCGCTGTCGATGATTGCAACGACAATCTCAGGGCTTCCTGCACACAATGACCATGCATCTTTCACGGCGATATCTGCTCCGGCTACAGCAGCTGGACTGACAGATCCGTCGTTGCTCAGGTTCCACTGTTCCGGCAGATAAGGATCATTGAACCCTGCGGATACTGCGCTGCTCCTGGTCTGGATGGTTTCCAAAGGAAATACCTGCGACTCGACCGGTTTGACAGTGTAGTTGTATTGAACCTTCCTGACAGCAGCATGTTTTGCGAGAGTCTCGGCCACATCTTTTGCCTTGCCTTCTTCGCCGAAAGCAACATTATACCATCGATGAAGGTTGTGTCTCTTTGCTGATTCGGAAGTCGTATCATTGAATACCGGATTGAATGTCAGACCGGAATCGGAGAGATCTTCAGCGATTGTTTCGATCTGTCCGTCAATACATACAAGGACTGACATTGCCATGTCACCGTCTTTGATTTCGCCTACAAGTTTGGATGTCAGTTCGGTATTTCCTGCTTCATCGGCGGGCGCACTCAATGGTGATTCCTTTACGCAGGACGTACAGAGAACTGTCAGGAGAAAAAGGGAAAGAATTATATTCTTCATCAGTGTTGGAATTAACTTTAAGATATCCCACAAAGTTAATAGAAAATTGAAAATTACTTATCTTTGTGTCAGATAACATTGCTGAAACTATGAAACCTTATCTGGTATTGTCAGGTATTCTGGCCATAATGTCATGTGCAAATACCTATGAACATCCCCTTGAATCCGAGCTCAGTCGTGTAGATCATGCTCTTTCTGATATGGAGGATTATGTGGCTCTAAAGGAAAGCCGCATAAATACTATCACAGAATCATTGAATGACGATGACCTGACCCTGCAGCAGAAATACAGCCTGTATGGGCGCCTTTTCGAGGAGTATGCCGCATATCAGTTTGACAAGGCCCGAGAAGTTCTGGAGACTCAGGAGATGATCGCCGATTCTCTGGACAATATCTCGTTGAAAACTACAGCTACATTGAATAAGGCTTATCTGCTTACGACAGCTGGAATGTTTCTCGAGGCTTCCAATACTTTCGAGTCTCTAGATACCACATCTTTCGATTATCAGCAGAAAATCATATGGTGGAACGCACGCCAGAAGTTTCTGATTGATTATCAGGAATATCTGAGAACATCAGGGATCTCAGTACCGGATGCGGCAAAGATCAGGTCATATCAGAATCTGATATTGCAGAATACGCCGGAAAATTCTTTCCTGAACCGTCATATATCAACAATGCATCTTATCTGGGACGAGAAATGGGAAGAGGCATATGATGAAAATCTGAGAGTGATAGAGACACTCAACAGGAATTCACGGGATTATGCTCTTCAGACATACTGGCAGGGGTTCATATGTGAGAATCTTAAACGAGATGAAGAAACCGTCAGATGGTGGATCGAATCTGCATTGTGCGACATTCAGGGTGCTATAAAGGATAATGCATCGCTATGCTCCATTGCTGTGAAGCTGACTGATCCGGAGGATACGGAGAGGGCATTCAGATATATCAGCATGTCGCTTGAAGATGCTGTATTTTATAATGCAAAGTTGCGCAAGGTGCAGATTGCGTCCACTATCCCTTGGATCGAGAAAGCGTATATGGATGCAAAGGCCAAACAGGACCGTGACCATAGGAGAGTTCATATAACCACATTAGTGGCTGTTATTTTTCTGCTCCTTGCAGTCTTGTTTGTGGTCATTCTGCATAACAAGGCTCGACGTAATGCGATGAATGTTGAGGAGAAGAATCAGCAACTTGCCAGGTCAAATGCTTCCATTGCAGCCGCAGAAGATATTCTCAGAAAGACAAACCTTGAGCTGGTAGAGGCCAATGCGGCCAAGGAAGAATATCTCGGACTATATCTTTCGATGTGTTCCGGCTATCTTGATAAACTGAAAAAAACCATAACCCGAGAACAGTACGAATCTGAGCTGAAGAACTTTTACAAGACATTTGATACTTCTTTTCTGCAATTGTATCCGAGCTTTGTAAGTGATTTCAACTCTCTTCTGAAGGATGAGTTCCGCATCAGCGTGAAAGATGGAGAATTGCTTACTACGGAATTGAGAATATTCGCTCTTATCAAGCTTGGAATCAACCAGTCTTCTCACATCGCTTCACTCCTGCGCTATTCGGTCAATACCATTTATAATTATAGGGCGCAGATCAAGAATGCTGCAAAATCGGATAGAGAAAATTTTGAAGAATTAGTTAAAAATATAGGCTCAAACCGATGAAAATAGTGCCTTTGATGGTGGATATTTCCACTTTCATACGGATGATATAATTTTCTAATTAGTTGAAATATAGGATGATATAGTGGATGAATACTTTAAATTCATCCACTTTTTTTTATTTAATAAATATAGGTGCCTGGCAAGAATCCACTTTTTTAATCATAAAAAAGGGCTTAAACGTCTGTATCTTAGTCTGTTATAACAGATGTCTCCACTAAAATGAGTTTCAATGACAATCGGGTGTTCCTTATATCGGGATTAATTTTTTAAATTTGGAGAACGAACGTTGTCAGACTTCGTACATACATTTACTAACACATAAACACAAACCAATGAAACACCTAACTTATCGAATCGCCCTTATCTTCGCGATAATGGGTCTGAGCTGCGCCAGTGCGTTTGCTCAGCAAGTGAAAGGTACAGTCAAGGATTCTGCAGGTGAACCTGTAATCGGTGCTGCAGTCGTTGTCGAAGGTACAACCAACGGTACGACAGTGGACCTTGACGGTAATTTCGTGTTTACAACAGCTGTTCCGAAGGACGCTGTTCTCGTGGTAACCTCGATCGGTTACAAGACAGCAAAAGTTCCAGTGGGGGGGGTATTGTAAATATCATTCTCGCCGAGGACACTGAAATGCTCGACGAAGTGGTGATGATCGGATATGGCGTCCAGAAGAAGGCCGTGGTATCAGCAGCCATTTCTACAGTCGGCACCGAGATGCTCGACAAGGTAGCAGCTGTCCGTGTTGACGACGCCCTGAAGGGTCTCACTCCAGGTGTGAACGTCACATCAAACGACGGTCAGCCAGGTTCTGGATCGTCAATCCGCATCCGCGGTATCGGTACCATCAATGACTCCAACCCTCTTTATGTAGTGGATGGAATGCCGGTTGACAACGGTATCGATTATCTCTCGCCTGGTGATATCGAGCGAATCGACATCCTCAAGGATGCTGCGTCATGTGCCGTGTACGGTACCCGTGGTGCCAATGGTGTTATCCTCGTCACAACAAAGAAGGGTTCCAAGGACCGCGTGTCTGTAAACTATGATTTCAGTTACGGACTTTCAAGCCCTTGGCGCAAGAGTGACG
>JAEIGA010014655.1_pt1 | contig 11931 bp, 13 predicted proteins | sample 9270691 | NCBI WGS metagenome assembly JAEIGA01 (sample SAMN17057246, study PRJNA624740) | gut metagenome | biome: biome; isolation source: fecal sample | host: Bos grunniens | place: China: Xizang | collected 2019
AAACATATTCAAGATCCTTCTTTACAGCCTCAAAAAAACCCTTCAGGATGTAGGTCTTAGCTTTCAGGGTCAGGTTGCTCATTCCCTCCACCCCACAGGAGCAGATATATTCCTTAACTGCTCTCATCCACTTAGATCCGGGAATAGCAATCTCAGTTCCGGTATGCTGTACGCTGAAAGCAGTAGCAATCTCATCCAGGTTGTGGGAAACAGTCCTGATCGCATCAAGTTCCATTCCGCTCACAAGCAGTGCAGCTTCCAGCTTTTTTCTCAGCAGTTCATAATCATTCGTCATCATCCACACCTCCCAGTTATTATTATAAACATTTTTCTGCTATTGTCAACAACAAATTTTAGCCCGAAGAAAAACATTTTGTTGACATGTCATCTTTTTCTGTTATACTGTCAACCGAAAGGAGTGGTTTTATGGCAATCATCTACAAGGGCATCATCGAAAAGCTGAAGAAAAGGGGAGTCAACTCCTACACAATTCTGAAGAATGGAGATTTCGGAGGGGCAACAATGACTGCTTTCCGGAATAACGAACCAGTCAACCTGAAAACAATCGACAAAGTCTGTCAGATCCTGGAATGCAAAATCGAAGACATCGTTGAGATCGTCCTCGACAGCGAACTGAAACCTGAACGTGAAAAGAAGATGGAAAAACTCCGGGCAGAATACATTCAGAAGATGGAGGATCTTGGATACGATCCGGACGGGAATCCACTGGCATAGGCATAAAAAGAAGGGAGTCGATTAAGACTCCCTTTTATTATTGTTACTCCTCGTTATTTATAATCATCTCAGGGGGCTTGTCTTTCGGCACTTCAGGCAGTCCGGTAAGTGCAAGCAGGATAGCAGTCACAAAGCCGAATGCCCCGGCAGACAGGGCAGCTAACCAGTTCACATCTCCAAGGACAACCGCCCCGGTTCCGATGTAAGCCAGCATTGCTTCAGCAAAAGTCCGGACAGCCCTGATCAGTGCAGCTTTCCAAAAATCCCAACTCATTTAATCATCCTCTCTCGTTTTTAATGTCATCCAGCCGTTCATGCGCCCTCTTGGTTGACTGCTCAATGACCACTACCCGTGTTTTTAGTTCCTCGATATCCCTCTGTATAGCCTTGTTTTCCAGCTTAATCTCGTCAATGCTTTGGCGAATATACCGCAAGTCTGCCGACATTGTCGCTCTCTCTGTCGCATCAGCACTTGTATCCTTGTTCTGAGTTCTGCGGAAACTCGCAGCTGTAAACAGCAAGGCACACAGAGCAATTCCCATTGAAATGATCGTCTCCGTGGACAACTACCTCACCCCTCTCCGTGTAGTATACCGCCAATGTAATTATACAAGGTTTCGACATATTGGCGAGGAATTTCCACCACTTCTTCCGAAGGAACAGGATCAGGAGCAGGAATATCGTCCTCAAAAAGCAGGAATTCAGTCATTATATAGCCCTTGTAAGACTGCCATTTGCAGTAACACCACTGAATCTGATGATCAAGCACTTCAACCTCTGCTCCAATGGGAACCCTTTCCACCAAAGCAGATGAAGTGGAAGGGGACTTCCTCATATTGACTGTACTGCCCTTGTCTGCCCATACTGTTGCCATTTCTGTTTCTCCTCCTCCACCTCCTCCGGCATAATCCACCTGGGGAAGCTGTCCATAGTATTTCCATTTGCCGATTTTTGTATCCTTCATCGCATGAGGGCTGGTCATGTGGGTAATCTCAAGCGGATTCACTTTTGTGACTGTTCCGATATGGCTGTAATCCTGAAGGTCACCATTGTAGTTTTTACCGCCCTTCTTATAGGAATCCGGAAGATCATATCCTGCATCCCCCGGACTCTTTGCTTTCAAAACCACATCCCCGACAGAAAGCTGACTTGCATCAATTGTTTTCAGATTCTGAATCGTGTATCGAGCTGCATAGTTCGTTCCTGTCAGTCCGGAAGGAACCACATCTGCTCTCCTGAGTGATCCCTTAATCATCCCGATGCAATCACACTGCCCGTCAGATCCGTCATGACCTATGGCATAAACAGGATTCTCGTTATAAATGGCGTATACGCCTTGAACCAGTTCCTCAACAGATGCCTGTTTTCCCATTGTATCAACTCCTTTTTGCTAATACTATATCTAGTACTTGACAACATGTGCTACAATATAGAAAAAGAGGGAAGATGTCTCGCACACATCAACCCTCATGGTGAAAGATGTGATCTGTCCACATCTCTCACAGAGAGATTGTAACACATCCTTTCGCCAAATACAAATTTAACATGAAAGGTTGTGTTTATTGTGTGTGAAAATTCATCATCTTTCCGGGCAGAGTTCGCCTCCAGGTTAATGTCAAAATTTCCTGTGGAGCAGATCAATGAGATTCTTTCTGCTTTTGATGCGGTCATCCCTCATTACCGGATTGAGAGGGAGAATGTCGCAATCATCACTCAGGATGAGATGGCACAGGATTGTGTAAAGACCTATATCGCCAGCAAAGCGATAAGCAGTCTCAGCATGGGTACGCTGAAGCAGTACAAACTCAGGTTAATGGATTTCATCGGCAGGATCAGTAAGCCCATCGCAGACATTAATACCAATGACATCAGGCTTTACCTTTACCACTATAAGTCAAACCGCAACGCCAACAACAATTACCTTGATCAGATGCGTAGAATCATTAACGGTTTCTTTGGCTGGCTGGTCAATAACAAGTATATTGAGCAGAACCCCTGTGTGAACATCGATCACATCAAATTCCAGGTTGCAGAGCGGAAGCCGTTGTCCTCCTTTGAACTGGAAACACTCCGGTACAATTGCCATGATATCCGGGAGAAAGCAGTAGTTGATTTCCTGTTTTCCACAGGATGCCGTGTGAGTGAGTTCTGTGCTGCTAACATATCTGATATCGACTGGAAGAACAGATCCCTGACGATTCAGCACGGCAAAGGAGACAAACGCAGGATTGTATTCTTCAACGCCGAATCAGAATTGTCTCTCAGAAAATACCTTGAAACGAGAACAGATGATTCCGATGCTCTGTTTGTGACCCAGCGTAATCCGCATAATCGGCTCAGTGTAAAAGCAGTACAGAATATGCTGAATAAGATATCCGCAAGATGCAACATGCATGTTTATCCTCATATGCTCCGTCATACGTTTGCCACAAGCGGAATTCAATCGGGAATGCCCTTGGAAAAGCTTCAAGCCCTGATGGGACATGCTGAACCAAGAACAACCTTAATCTATGCTAAGATGGATAAAGCAGACCTTCAGAGGGAACATATGCGGATTTATTCCTGATCCGGTTTTTCTGCATCTTTTTTTCACCCTTTCCATCCACTTCATGCTATAATACAAATGGTCGGTTGACTTCATTCATGGTATATCTCCTTTTCTGAAAGTTCCGGACTGTTTGGGTCGGCAGTCCGGGATTTTTTTATGCTTTTACAACTTCGTTAAGCGACAGTCTTACGATACAAACCGCAAATTTAACCGCACAAAATGGGACATATTTTTACATTCCAACTTGCATACGATACGGAAAAATAGTCCTTGTAACAGTAGACTTTCAAACCTCAGCCGGGAGTGGTTGGACAACCGTTGCGACATTGCCAAATGGTTGGACTCCGGTTGAACAGGTGCTTGCACCAGTTATTGACGATAGCAATTTGGCTAACTTGGAAGCCCGTGTTACAAAAGGAGGTGTATTACAAGTTTATTCCCCTCCTGCATCGCATACAATTTGGGGTTCAATCATCTATATAATGGAATGATCACTTAATCTTGCCAAACAATTCTGAACTTAGCAGAACCGCTTAGTTGTGTTGTCTGTGTTGATGCAACATAGAAGTTTTTATTGAATATTCCTGCAGTTCCATTTGCGGCAGGATTAAATGCGGCATCCGTAATCATAATTGACATAATCTTGTCTGAGTCCAATCCGAAAAGCGTTTGAACGCTACCAACTAACCTCGACTGCGGACTCCAAGATGAACCTACGGTACTATTAGATAGTTCAAAAATACCGGAATGAAGCATATTGCCTTGTAAAGTAGTGATACTGTCGCTTAACGAATCAACTTGACCTTGTAAATCGTTGAATCCACCGGAAGGAACTGCCGTCAGGTTCGATCCGCTGAATGCAGTCCCCTGAGAGATGGATCCGTTCGCTTTATACAAGTTACCCTTCCACACGACAAACGATCCGTCAGCGATAGCCTGACTGGCAGTATCTCCGTTTTCCTTGTATCCAAGCAACTCACGCCCAGCTGTTCCACCAATTGCAGTATCAATTTTAGTATTGTTTTCATTGATGATCTGTCTGCTTACATTCTCTGACCCCGTAGGCAGTGTAAGCCCGATATTAGGGGTTGTGCTTGCCATTATTCTTCATCTCCGTTTCCATTATTCTGTTCAGGTTCTTCCGGTTCTGCTGGCTCTTCAGGTTCTTCCGGTTCTACTTCTCTCTCAAAATATCTTGCTTCCCTTACTCCTTGAGACGAACCGAAGAGTACTGCTCCGTTAGCAGTAACCTTATCGTCATTAAGATCGGCTGCAATCACATTGAACCACCGTTTTACTGCATTCATATACTCAACGGTCGGATCTTCATAATCCGGGAAGAAGTACTGAATTGAATGAGTCATGCTCCCGTTCTTCTCAAAGAATCTAAGAAGCAGGAAAAATATATCCTTATTCACCCTCAGATCGTTGATCTCATATTTTCTTACATACTGCAAATCCCTGATATCGAACAGGAATACGCCGTTCCAGGTTACATCTTTATTGTTAAGATCAGCTGCCCATATATTGCTGAATCTCTGCAAAGCACTGTGTTCATCATCGAAGTATTCAGTACTGTGAATCTCCTCACTTCCGATGAACCTGGATCTTACAACTATGAACCGTTTCAACCTCTGACCTCCTTCTCAAGTTCCGCAACTCTCCTCCTCAGATCCTGAATTTCCTTTAGCAGAACAGGAATAAGCTGCGTATAGTCTATGCCTTTTCCTGCTTCTGCCGGGGAACAGATCTCAGGAAGGACATCAATCGTATCCTCATAGATAAGACCAAGCCGTTTCCGCTTGTCCTTGTCATAGCTGTAAACGAATGATACCGGATTCAGCTTGTCGATCTTATCTCCGACAGGCTCCATGTCTTTAATATCACGCTTGATTTCTCTTGAAGATCCGTTATACAATCCCTGGTCGAAATAGCAGTACTGATGGAACTCCAACGCTCCGGGAGAGTCGAAGTGAATCCTGTTTCCGGAATCGTTTGCAAGGTTATATAGATCAAGATACCTTGAAGGATATGATGTCGAATCGTAATTGTAATCAAAAACAAACATAAGCTGTTTTCCCGGCTGGCTATTATATGTAAAGTTTCTGCCAACTATATTTTGTAAATATGCATCTGCAAACGGGAAAGATGGATGCCCAAGAATGCAATATCTTGTGCCGTATGCGTATAGCTGCACATTCTCCGTTTGTGTTACGCCGAATATCAGGTTTCCGTAAGCTTCATTATTTGTCTTTGTAACATAGAACGATACATATCCACCGTTTGTATCATTCTTGAACAGAATAGCACCACGGGTATCTGTGGTTACCTGATTCTGATCCGTAATCAGATAGTCGCAGTTATTGTTTGAATACTTTGCCCCGGTATTGTTGAATCTCCAGTTCCCAATGTCAATAAATCCACCGGAATTCATTTCAATGTATTTGTCACCAGTGATTTCTACGCCGTTTTCATCAATGGAGATACCACTTTTCTTCTCATAGTATCTGTCATTGACATACATCTCAATCTTATTGGATGTCATGACCCTCTGCTTTGTTGCTTCGCTTGCGTAAACCTGTCTCTTATTGTTTGCAGTTGTATCATAAGAATCAACAACTGATCCATTCCAAGCCATTTCCTTGACAAAAATAGGGAAGGAAACAGTAATGTTATTAACATCAACCGTAATGACATCCCCGGCTTCCACGCACCAGTTTCCTACGCATTCAATCCGAACTGGCAGATATCCTCCGAATGCGTACAGTCTGTCATAGATCGGAGCGACATAGGCAGTAATATCAGAAGCAGTGCTGATAGAAAGGAAAGGATTCTCAAAGATGCAGTACACGTTATCCACGGTTTCTGTCGGATAATAAATATCAAAATCACTGCTGAGTTGCTTAACATAAACTCCGTCAACCCTCAGTGCTTCCTGATATCCGCATACATCGTCCCATGTGAAATTATCGAACTCGTCCCATGTATAGGTATCTGCTTCATCCCATGTTAAGCCGTCATGGATATCTCCGGATTCTACATTGAATTCCTCAGTAGCAGTAATGGCATAGGAAGTGTTGTTTGTAAACCATACCATCTGCACTTTCCCGGCAGAATTGATCTTCGCATAGCATCCACAGGCTTCGGCAATGAATCCAAGCAGATCCCGGCAAGTATACCCTTGCATGTCGGCAGGAGCAGAAGCATATGATCTGCTCATAATGTTGGGCAGTTCACTTCCTGCTTCCATTTGCAATCCGACATATGTGCAGAGGGCAGTATAGATTTCCTGGATCGTCTTCGGATATGTCAGAGACTTCAGGAATTCATCCGCAAGGGTTTCAAAACGGATCATCCGGTCATAAGCAGTAAACTGAATCGTCTGAACCGTTGTGACATTCTTCGGCTTTTCCCCGGTAAAATATCCGATGGTCACCCAGTTTGTTGTTCCGCTGATCTCTACGCCGAATTCAAGCGTGAACTCACCAGTCCAGTTCAGCGAGGACAGTTTACTGCTGTTGATGAATGTAACGGTAACCTGTTTGCTCAATGTCCGTCCGAACACAAGATCCGTTTCGCCATTGAACACATCGTTCACTACAACCCCGGAATCAACCAGCACATCCGAATCATCCAGGACGATATTCTGCCCAAGGAACGTGAACCGGACATGAGTAATGTTCCCTGATTTAATTGCGTTCCAGTATTGAGCAAATGTTACTCCTGTTGGCGTAAGCACTGTCTCACCACCTTAGTATTCGATAAATGCGATCCGGACAGGATCATAGGTAATAATGTTCGTGTTCAGATCGATATTGTTAATGTTAGTTTCAATGTCCGGAACATAAAATGTGCCAGTCTTGTAATCGTCTTCCACCGTATCGTAATACTCAAGATCTATCTTCCTTGCGTGTGCATCGGAATAGTTCGTCCGAATCAGTGCCATCATGGCTCCGAAATCAAGGTTCGTGATTGTCGGAGTCTCAAAGTCAACCTTTGAAGCAGTATGAGCAACTGTCACCCTGTTCAGCACACCTGTGACTGCTCTCTTTGCCGAACTCTCCATCCGCTGGCATGGAGTAATCTTGTATGTGGTTACGCCCATGTACTGCATCGGCAGGATAGTCCCGGCACTGCCACCCAGCTTAATCAGATATCCATTGAATGCCATCCCTTAACCTCCTGCCTGTCTTGCGTACATCTGCTGGCTCTGTGCAACAACCCGTCCCAGCGCAGCACTCGCTCCGATCCGGACAGAAGAGTCCTTCTCAAGCAACTGCCGAAGCAGATCGTTCTGCTGTTGAAGCAGTCTGTTCTGCTGTTCGTTCGCCCCTTCAAGACCCTTCCTGATGCCCTCAACGATCTGTCCTTGGTTGGCAACGGTTGTCCTACCATTCAGAGTGCCGATCATTTCTGCTCCTGCTTCATTTGCCACAAATACATCACCCTGTGGGATGCCGTAAGCACCGCCAGCATTGAACATGTTCATTACACCAACTACAGCAGATCCAACTGCTTTACCACCAGCTGCTCCGGAAGTGGAAATCTTCTTTACTGTGTTGACTGTATTTGTTGTGACCTTGTTCTCTTCAATGGTATAAGAAAGCGTCTGTCCGTTATATCCGAAGATACCCTTCAGCCATTCCCATGCTTTTTGTAGCGGAGAAAACAGATCTTCAAAGAACTTCTTTACACCGTTCCATGCTTCCTCAAGCTTTTCCATAATGTTCGTGTTCCAAAAATCTTCTACTGCTTTCCACGCTCCGGTAATTGCTTCAGAAATAGGATCCCATACTGTTCTCTTGAACCAGTCTCCGATGGTTCCCCAAACACCATTGATGTCAGACTTTATATCTTTCCACCAGTTACTTACGGCATTCCATGCGTTTGTTGCAGCTGTCTTTATCGGATTCCAAACAGTATCCTCAAACCATTTTCCTATGGTACTCCAAACATTAGATATATCAGCTTTTACATTTCCCCACCATTTGCAAACCGCTTCCCATGCATCAGTGATCGCAGTTTTAATGGGAGTCCATACGGTATCTTCAAACCATTTGCCTATTGTTCCCCATGCTTTGGAGATATCTGACTTTTTGTTCTCCCACCACTGACATACTGCTGTCCATGCTTTCTGAATCCCTTCTGTCAGGGGATTCCATACAGTATTCATAAACCAGTTGGCGATTGAAGACCATACGCCCGAAAGCAGAGGCTTAATCGTTCCGTTCCAGAACTGGCAGATAGCATCCCATGCAACTCCGGCTGCACTCGCTATGGGTTCCCATATGGTTTTCTCAAACCATCCTGGAATGCTGTTCCATGCGGTTTTTAAACCTTCCCACATTTCAGCTGCCCAAACAGAAACCTTTTCCCATACTCTTCCGAGGACATCTGCTACTTTATCCCTGATCTCCCAAAATCTTGCGACAAGCCAAACGCTAAGTCTGCCAATGATTTCTGCGAATTTATCTCTCAACGCATCCGGGTTAAGCTTGTAAGCAAGGTACAGATTACCAAGACCAGCAATCATCAGTCCGATACCAAGAGGAATATTCGCCCCGGATAATGCTAGAATTGCACCTACGGCAAGTAGCGAAGCACCGATGATGCCCATCAATCCAACAAGTTCTCTCTGCATGTCGCTGGAAAGCTGTCCCCAGTCTGCGATCAGCGTTTTGGCAATTGCAGCTGCACCGACAGCCATAAGTCCAAGACCAACGCCTAAGTGACCAGTACAAGCAAGGATAAGACCGATTGCCAACAGACTTTCACCGACAATCAATTGCATCTTTGCCATTTCATCAGAAACAATGTCGCTGAACATTCCATTTACATAGGAACCTCCACCGCCACCGCCTCCACCTCCTCCTGCGGACTGGATGACATTCAGTTCGTCAAAGGAAGCCAGCAAATCCTTTGTGGCAGAACCTCCACCACTCGCTGCTCCTGAATATTTATTGATGGCATCTGTGGATGCTCCGAGGAATTCACTGCTCATTCCAAGCAGACTGAATAACCACTGAATAGCATTACACAGATAGCGGATTGCACTTACAACGGCATTAATAACAGGGATCATAGCCTGGAAAGCAGGAGCAAGTGCGGTAACAATGCTTGTGGATGCACCCATCATCAGAGTCCGGGCTTTATCTACTGCCTGATAGAATTCACCGCCCATATGTTTACTGAATTCATAGGCAGCTTGCCAGCTTTCTCCGAAATGCTTTATTAATGATCTCATAGCAGTCCTGATCAGCATAGTGGACATCATCCTGCTGACTCTGTCAATGCCTTTTCCAACAGACTTGAACGCCTTATTCATTCCGGAGACAACAGGATTGACTTTCTTGCATTCATTTCCTGCTTCTGAAGCTGCTCTGCCAACCTCTTTGATCGCACTGGATGCCTGTGTAGCTGCCGGAGCAGTTTCCTGCAATGCCTGTTTTGTTTCCTTGACGGCAGGAGCAGTAGCTTGCATTGCTTGCTGGGCTTCCTGTGCAGCCGGGGCAACTCCGCTCACAGCATTCGTCACTTCACTTGCCGGAGTAGATGGTTGGCTTGCAAGCATTCTTCTTGCGAGTCTATCAACCTGTTCCTCATGTTTCTGCTGATAGAAAGATTCGTCCCGATACCATTCCGGATGCAGTTTACGCATTTCCTCTTCCGGAATCATACTGCTTGATCCATTATAATGTGAAACTGTTGGAAGCGGATTGGGACCATAAGTCCACGGAGCGAAACCGTTTTTGTATGTTTTCTCAAACTCTTTCAAAACAGAAGGAGTAGGATCAATTGGTTTTTTAGCCCTTCCACCTGAAGAACCTTTTCCACCACCGGAACCACCTGAAACCGCTGTGGCAATCTTTGATGTAGATATATTTGCAATGCTCTTTAAAGCAGTACTCAATCCCTGAAGCTTACTGAGCGGACTGGTTAAAGCATTATCTAAAGCAGTAAGGGAGCCAATCAGGCTATCAATTGTACTACTTGCTCCCTTCGCACTGGCATTCACCTCCAGGCTCAGACTTTCAAGCGTTACTGCCAACCTGATCAACTCCCTTTAATTATTCCTTCTTCTTCCGATGCAACATTGCGTTGAGCATCTGAATAAGCTGATTCCTTTTTTCTCTCTTCTCTTGCTCCTTTTCGGCTTCCGTCTTGGGGAAGATGTCCAGCGGAGCCTCAAGATATTTTATCTTTTTCTTGCCGAATGCCGTCCCAATGACGGAGGCAAGGGCGTGATTAAAGTACACACCCTCCAGCCAAAGCTTCTCGTTTTCTGCCCTCCGCTTCAGGATGTATGCATTCGCGTAATCTCTTGCGATCCACGGATCACCGAACCAGTACTGTTCCCATGTCATCCCATAAAGCAGATAGATCGGGCATTGTTCCGTAAAAACTTCGGCAAAAGTAATCGGAACTGACGGGGAATCACTTATAATTCCACCGTCATCCTTCCGTTTTTTTCTTCACCAGCGTTTGCATTGTTGGTCAATGCTTCAAACGGAGCTGCATACAGTTCTCCGAGCCGTTCACCCATTCCTTCAGGCATACCGCCCAAATCATCAAACAGGATACGATCTGTCTTTTCCCGGCTTACGTTCCGATGATGCATCCGAAATGCGTAAAAAAACAGTTCAGGAAGCTTGGTCATAGGGAACTTGCTGACATCAGAGATATCGAACCCTCTCGCTTCAGCGAACTTCACGCTTTCCCTGTTAAACTCCAGGGTATAGTCGATTCCGTTCTCATTGTCATGCAGGACAATCGGTTTAACTCTCTCGTTTACGTTTGTTGCCATGTTTCTTTACCTCCCGTATCGATAAATAATATATGTTAGGGCAGTAATCCGATGATACGGGCATCAGAAACAGATCGACTGCTGTCCTGCCACTAACAACAAAGTAAATTAGGTGGAAGCAGATGCCCAGCCAGCAATCTGATTGGGGGTAATGTGCAGAGTAGACTCCAGCACAGCATCCACGCCAGCCCCATTGAATCCCTGTTCCACCGGAAGTCCGGCAAAGTAGAAGGAATCATAGTTGGGGATGGAGATCTCAAACCAGGTAGCCTTTCCACCAGCCCAAGCAGTATCCGCAGCGGAAACAAGGGAAGCCCACAGTGTCTTCAGGGAAGCAGTCATATTCGCAGTCATGGCGAAGTCGCTGCCAGGATCTTTCACGCCGGGGATGTACCGATGGATACCATCCACCAAGTTGGTTACCTGAAGCTGGTTGGGAGTCAGTTCAATGCTTGGGATCTCCTTGATATCCGGAATATTGGTATATCCCGTTGTAGGACGAGTACCAGCAGATGTTTCGACCACATACTTGATCTTTACACCAATGGTATTCAGTTCCAGAGCCATATAATCACTCCTCTGTCTTGTTCTCAGCCTTTTTCGGCTTGTTCACAGGTTTAGCAGGAATCTCTGCTTTGCATTTCTCGCAGCGACTTCCTGCGGTTTCATGTCCACAGTAAGGGCATTTCATTTGCTCTTACCTCCTATACATGTCATACACTGTATTTCCGTTGACCTCATGGGGCGGGCTTACGATTACGGAATACCTTGCGTACTGCCTGAAGATGGTTCTCGTCAGGCTCCGGGATTTATCTCGCCGGGTTCTGCGGAACTTCATCGAACT
>JAEIGA010014656.1_pt1 | contig 11930 bp, 12 predicted proteins | sample 9270691 | NCBI WGS metagenome assembly JAEIGA01 (sample SAMN17057246, study PRJNA624740) | gut metagenome | biome: biome; isolation source: fecal sample | host: Bos grunniens | place: China: Xizang | collected 2019
CGTCTGATCAAGCACGTCAAGCCAGTTGAACATCGCAGGGTATAGTTCGTCAATGGTAGGGGAGTAGAGTCCTTCGCGGTTTCTCCTGCCTGCCTCCTCCACGGCTTGTGCTATCTCTTCGCAACAGATGTGCCTCTCCTCATAGCTGTTTGCTGTTATCTCAATGCCGGTGGCTTTGTCATTGCTCCATCCGTTCAGCCTGCGTGTGGTGTATATGTCGGTCAGGGCAATGACATTGTCGAATTCTGTGAGGTGCGTTTCGTATATTGCCGCAACGCTCATTTTTCGCGCCCTTATGCCCGACTGCATGAAATATACGTTGACTTTCTCACCGCTTTCCACACCAAGTCTGTCGGCGGTTCTTCTTGATATGACAATGGCATTGGATGCTGAATCGCCGGTGAATTGGGGCAACTCGCCCCCGATGATGTTCGAAGCAAAGAAAGAGAGGTCGTAGTCGCTGTCAATGCCTTTGAGCATTATTCCTTCGTATTCCGCATTGGCAAGTATTATACCCGGTATCTGTGCATATTGCTGTACGTGCTTCACGCCGTCGGCTGCAAGCAACTCATGCATCAGTGTGCTGTCGGCTGTTATGGGTGTGGCGCTTTCGCTGTTCCTTTCGTATGTCAGGACCTGTATGTGTCCATCGAAACCGACAACCTTTTCGCGTACCTGATGCTTGAATCCCACAATGATGCAGATGGACAGGAACATTATTAATGTACCTATCGTCACTCCCCATTGTGCAATGGTGACCGCAGGACGCGACAGATGCCGCTTCCCTTTGCGTGTGCTGTATAGCCTACGTGCAAGGAAAAGCTCTAGGTTCATCGTGGTCAGAATTTGCGGAACATAAGTGTGACTTTATCCGACTGCAGTATCATACTCTTTTTGGTGAGTTTGTTCACACCAAATCTCTCATCGCCAGAATTGTACATACCAACCTCTTCGCAGTCGGCCGGTTTTTGCAGCATCTGTATGAATAGTGAGTCGCCGGTATGTTGGAAACGGCCCTTACCACCGTTTTTGGTGGTAATCATCCTTAACTGTATTGCCCAGAAACAATCTTCCTCTCTCTTGTCTATGATGGTGTCGTTCTCCAGTTCCTCAATCTGCAGCAATTTCCACCAACCACCCAGGTCACCATTGTCATCGGCCTTCTGGCACGAAACAAAAAGGGCCGCGGTAAGCAAAATGTATAGGCTCTTCTTCATTATTATCTTCTTTTTCCTGTTTTGAAAATGTTGTATCCCTTGACTGTGAGCATTCCGCCAAAGTTGTCGCCGTAGAGGTTGCCTTTGTCGAATGCAAACGACGCGGCAATGCTCCATCCCTTCATTATCTGTGGATGGAATGTCAGTTCAAAAAGACCTGAACGGTTCACTTTGATATCCTTAAACGGCACACTGTATGTTCCCCAGTTGTTGCTGCGAGTGTAGAGCGCGCGGTAACCAATCCAGTTGAAAAGGTCGCCTTCAATGCCAAAATGGAATGCCTCCACGCGGTTATTGTAGCAATATTGTATGCGGTCACTGTTGTAGATTGGCGAAGTACACAATGGAGTACCAATCATCTGGCCATAATTGAACCAACCCGGGTATTTGCCGTGGTTATAGTTGTTGTCTACGCAACTTATCTGGTCGGGGAACATACTGTTGGTATCGTGGTATATCGGTCCACTCTGGTCCTTGAGGTTGAAATATTCAAAGACTATGTTCTTTACCCAATTGAACCGTTTGAGTTCCAGCTCCACCCCGACAAGTTGCTCGGTCCACAAACCATATTCCCAAAATAGTTGTGAGTGGTCCTCAAAGGTGTGTTCGTAGTATGCACGAAGTTGCCAGTTCTTGTCGTTCCAGGTGATTACTCCCTGCCAACTGCCGAGCATGTTGCCTGCAACGTTGGCCTGGTCGCCAGCATCGTATGAATCATCTCCGCTCAATGGTATCAAGGCGTAAATGTAGTCCTTGAAACGGACCGGATTTTTATTGGTACTGCCCGGTATCCTGCCCGAATTGTAACAGGTGCCGCCGAATTGTGTGACCATGTGAAGTCCCATTTCTGCAGTGAGCGGGAATTTTTCCTCGTTACCGAACCTCATGAATCCGGCTTTTGAGTGGTAGAGTCCTGCTGTTACACGTGGCGAGGTCTCGCTGAAGAACCTTTCCTGCCATTTTCCGTCGGTAAACCATCCATAGGCAAGATGTCCTTTTATACCAAACCATCCCTTCGTGCCGGGTATGTTCCAGTATTCGGGCAGTTCTATACGTATCTGTGGGATGGGGCGGGCGTTACCGCTTTCAACGAGTGAACCTGTAGAGAGCCTGTGGTTGGGAAGTTCTCCCCAACGCTCCTTTTGTCCAAGAGACACCCTGAACTTTTTCCATTGGAAATCGAAATAGGCCTGCTGAAGAATCACGGCCGACGTGAGGTTGTAGCCTGCAACTGCGTCTGTGCCCCACTCAAGAGTTATATCCTGCTTGTTGAAACGGTTGTACCCCTCCACGCCCAGACGGGTGTAGAAAGATGCGTTTTCATTGCTGCTCAATCCCTGTCTGTTTGCCATGTGCCAGAGGGGAGTGTATTCGCCGCTGCCGTATGTCCCGCTTGCTTCATAGCGGGTGGTTATGGTCTGAGCAATGCTGTTTGCCGAAACCAATAGCAACAGTGCTATTATCATTGAAATGATTCCATTTCTAGCCATTTGAATCGTATCTTGTTAATAAACATTGCAAAGATAGTGAAAGGCGAGCGAAGAACAAAACCAAGCTTGCTTGAGTTTTTTATTTTCGCTTTGCTCAACAACACGTCCCTGCCGCATCCTATCTTAATAAAATAGTGTAAAAGTCTTGTGTGGGAAAAAAGAGGAGCGTGTCAAGGAAAAACCTGACACACTCCTTATAGTTCCTCGAAATCGAATTCTTCGGTTCCGTTCTCGTTCCAGTCGTCTACAAACTGGTCAAGGTCGCGGCGCTCCTTTTTGGTGGGGCGGCCGGTTCCTCGCATACGTCCCACAAAACCGCTCATCTTGCTCATTTCAAGAATCTCGTATTGCTCTTGTGGAGTAACGTTTTCCATCAGTTCCGGTACAAGTTTGGCTCCTACGCGATTCTCGGCGCACTTGAGTACTTTGAAAGAGTAGGTGATCGGCGCTTTCTTCACATTGACTATGTCTCCGACGCGTACATTGTTCGCCGGTTTTGCTGTGCGGTCACCAATGCTTATATGTCCTTTCTTGCAAGCTTCGGCTGCTATGCTGCGTGTCTTGTAGATGCGCACGGCCCACAGCCATTTGTCTATGCGTGCCTGTTCACTCATTGTTTTTACCGTTGCCTTTCTTGTTGAACTGGTTCATTGTGCGTGCAAGGCCCGCAAAACAGAAACTCTTGATGATTTCGCTTGTGGTATCCAGTTGCTGCTCTATGATTTTCTGTTCCTCGCTGTCAAATGCACCAAGCACGAAATTTACCTGATGTCCTTTGCCAAAATCGTTGCCAATGCCAAAGCGCAGACGTGCGTAGTTGGTTGTGCCAAGTGTGGCGGCAATGTGCTTGAGTCCATTATGCCCGCCGTCGCTTCCTTGTCCTTTAAGGCGCAATGCGCCGACAGGCAGCGCAAGGTCGTCGACAATCACCAGAACATTTTCCAGGGGAATTTTCTCCTGTTGCATCCAATAGCGCACTGCGTTACCGCTGAGGTTCATATAGGTCGATGGCTTGAGCAATACAAGCTTGCGACCACGTACCGAGGCTTCGGCGATATAGCCGTATCGCTTGTCTTGAAAAGAAGTATTGGACGCTTTTGCAAAAGCGTCCAATACTGTAAATCCTATGTTGTGGCGGGTTCCTTCGTACTCGTAGCCGATGTTGCCCAACCCGACAATCAGATATTTCATTTGCAGTCAGATTATTTTCTAGCGGCTGCTGCGGCTGCTGCAGATGCACGTGTTGTCTTAACAGAAGCAACAAGTGACTCCTTAGCTGATACAAGCTCAAGGCCTTCGAAAGAAAGCTCGCCAACCTTGATTGACTTACCGAGCTGAAGCGCAGTTACGTCAACTGTCAAAATCTCAGGAATAGCTGTGTAAAGAGCCTTAACCTTGAGGTAACGCTGTACCTGAACGAGCTTACCACCGGCACGTACACCGTCTGCAAGACCCTCGAGCTTAACAGGAACTGCCATTACGATAGGCTTCTCCTCTGTTACCTGATAGAAATCTACGTGAAGGATAGTGTCCTTTACAGGGTGGAACTGGATGTCCTTCATGATAGCCTTTACTGTTACACCGTCGATTGTAAGTTCAACTACGTGGATGTCTGGTGTGTAAACGAGCTTACGGAGACCCTCTGTAGGTACGCTGAATGCCTTAGCCTCTTTCTCTACACCATAAAGGTTACATGGTACAAGACCTGCGTTGCGAAGTGCGTTGGTGGCTTTCTTGCCAACCTCGGTTCTAGCTGAACCGCTGATGCTGATTGTTTTCATTGTTAAAAATGTGTTACTCTAAATTAAGATTAATTCAATTTGCTTAATTCGCCATCACACGATGTCTTAAAAGCGGATGCAAAGGTACGCTTTTTTTTTGAAATAACAAGCTTGTAATGCTGTTATTATGTGCTTTTGTCTTAAAATTCTATGTCAATGTTGAGTTTCTCGTCCTCTTTTGGCTCAACAGGTGTCTCCTGGTGGCGTGGAACGTACTCACCCTGCTCGGCAACCACATAGCTGATGGCTTCGTTTAGGCTGTTGGCAAACTTTGTGAAATCCTCACGATAAAGGAATATCTTGTGTTTCTCGAATGATAGGGTGGCATTTTCACCTTCGCCCGAAACCAGTTTCTTGCTCTCTGTGATCGAGATGTACATCTCCTCCTTGCGGTTCTTCTTTACATCTATATAATAGATACGTTTTCCGGCCTTGATGGCCTGTGAAAATACTATCTCCTTGTCACTCTCAATCATACCGCTCTTTTTGCTCTCTTCCATAATAATAGTTCAAAACTGTTTTACTTGTTTGTGTTTTGATGTCATTGCCCGGCGGTGCTGCTGTGGCACTGACATCGTGTGTCTCTTTCTTAGTCTTCAGTCCCGCGTATTGCGGTCAATGGGCGGAAAATATAAAAACCCTGCGGTGCTTTTATCCGCTACCTACCGCAAATATGGACAAAAAAAATTAAAAGTCAATGCTTGAGGTACTCTTTTTTTAAAAATATTGGGGGTTTTATCCATTTTGTTGTCATTGAGGGTTTTGAATGACACGATAATTGCGTGGTCTCCTGCTTTTGTCATCACGTGGCCGATATATGGAGGGGCTCTGTTGGAAACGGCGGCAGGGATATTCATCATCACGTGTTCAACCTCGCTCCTCTCTGCCGCCGTATCTGTGTTTGTCTTGTGTATGTTGTAGCCGGTTGCTTTTTTAGGGTAACAACAGCTCCCGTGGGTTTGTTTTGGGAAAACAGTGTCTTTCCGTTTGAGTTTTATTTCGTATCTTCGCGGGCAAAATATAGACTTATGGAGAATAATATTATAATAAAGGAGAGAGGTTCTGTTTTCCAACGCCGCGGGTGGGTTGTGCTTTTCGCGCTTACGGCAGCTGTAGCATGGGGCTGGGCCTATCCGCTGATTAAACTGGGCTTTGATGAGTTCGGTATTACACCATCGATGACAGCCGGGAAAATCCTTTTTGCAGGCGTGCGCTTTACCCTCTCGGGGCTTATAGTACTTGCAATAGCCTTTTCAAAGGGTTTGAGCCTGCGTGTGAAAGGTGCAACGGGGTGGGGGTATCTTGTAGCCTATGCATTACTGAACACCACCATACACTATGCGTTCTTTTATATTGGTCTTTCGCATAGCGCCGGAGCAAGGGCTGCAATCCTGAACTCGCTTGGTGTCTTTATGCTTGTGCTGTTGGCGTGTGCCTTTTTCAAGAGTGACAGATTGACCCCGGTGAAGATATTGGGCTGCGTCATTGGCTTTGCCGGTATCCTGGTGCTTAATATAGGCAGTGGTGCGGGTGATGCTTTCACCTTTATGGGTGACGGTATGATAATGCTGAACGCGTTCTGTTCGGCATTCGCAGGCTTGATGACAAGGGGACTTGGCCGCCACGCCAACGTGTTTGTTGCTACAGGCTACAGTCTTGCAATTGGCGGCGTGCTGTTGCTGTTGCCCGGTATGTTGTTTGGCGGGACGCTGCCCAATGTGACGGTAGCGGGCGTGGGTATGCTCTCTCTGTTGATATGCATCTCCACTCTTGGCTTCACGCTCTACAATAAATTGCTAAGTTGTAACCCTGTGGGCAAGGTGGCTATCTTCAATTCATTGATTCCTGTGGTTGGTGCTGTTACATCGTGTCTTTGCCTTGACGAACCGTTCTATTGGAAATACCTCATTGCAGCATTGCTCGCAATGACGGGAATATATATCATAAATGCACGTAAAGGATAAGAGGAATTGACTAAAAAAGGCTCTTTTGTTCATTCAATTAAAGAAAATCGGGATTCATTTCGTTTGAAGATGAACCCCGATTTGTTTACATTATCATTGCAAGCACCGGAATAGGGATGCCGCCGTCGAAGGTATAGAGTATGTTTCCGCTATAGGTGTTTTTGTGGTTTTGACTTTCGCAAATTTAATGATAAATATTCATATTTTCCTCTTAAAGCTTTGTCATATAGATTAAATGGATAACTTTGCGGTATAACAATGTATGTCGGTACATTGTTGTTTTTTTACGATTATAAAATATTTGTTCTTATGGATACATCTTTGGATATGAGCCCTAACAGGGTGGTTGCTTTTCTTGGAAAGCCTTGCAGTGAGTTTACAAAAGCCGATATTGTGCGTTACATAAAGGAGGACGGCATCAGGATGGTGAATTTCATGTACCCGGCAGGTGACGGCAGGCTAAAGACACTGAACTTTGTGATAAACAGTGCTGCGTACCTCGATGCTATACTCACCTGTGGCGAGCGTGTCGACGGTTCGTCGCTCTTCCCGTTCATTGAGGCCGGCAGCAGCGACCTTTATGTGCTGCCACGTTTCAGCACGGCTTTCGTTGATCCGTTTGCCGAGATTCCCACACTGTCAATGCTCTGTTCCTATTTCAACAAGGACGGTGAACCGTTGGAGAGCTCACCCGAAAATACCTTGCGCAAGGCTTGCCGTGCATTCAAAGAGGTTACGGGGTTACAGTTTCAGGCGATGGGCGAACTGGAGTATTATGTGATTGCTCCCGATAGCGGCATGTACCCTGCAACTGACCAGAAAGGATATCACGAGTCGGCACCATATGCCAAGTTCAACGATTTCCGCACCGAGTGTATGGCCTATATTGCCCAGGCCGGTGGACAGATAAAGTATGGGCACTCCGAGGTGGGCAACTTTACCATCGATGATATGGTGTATGAACAGAACGAGATTGAGTTCCTACCTGTCCCTGCCGAGGAGGCTGCCGACCAGCTGATGGTTGCAAAGTGGATAATACGCAACCTTGCTTTCAAGTATGGCTATGATGTTACCTTTGCGCCCAAGATTACTGCCGGAAAGGCCGGTTCGGGCCTTCATGTGCATATGCGCCTGATGAACGACGGCGTGAACGTGATGCTCGACGGTGAAGGCAAACTGTCGCAGAGTGCGCGCCGTGCCATTGCCGGTATGATGGTGCTTGCTCCATCGATTACTGCGTTCGGAAACACTAACCCTACGTCATATTTCCGCCTTGTGCCGCACCAGGAGGCACCGACAAACATCTGTTGGGGCGACCGCAACCGTTCGGTGCTGGTGCGCGTGCCACTGGGTTGGGCTGCCAAGAGCGATATGTGCCGCATTGCCAATCCGTTGGAGGGGGCAAGCAATTACGATACCTCGATGAAACAGACCGTGGAGATGCGTTCGCCCGATGGCTCGGCCGACCTCTATCAGCTCATCGCCGGTCTGGCGGTGGCTTGCCGTTATGGCTTTGAACTTGAGAATGCCTTGGAGATTGCCGAGCGTACATACGTGAACGTTAACATACATCAAAAAGAGAATGAGTCAAAACTTGCTATGCTTGAGCAGCTGCCCGACAGCTGTGCCGCGAGTGCCGACTGCCTTGAGCGCCAGCGTGCCGTGTTCGAGCAGTACAATGTCTTTAGCCCGGCTATGATTGACGGTATAATAAAGCGCCTGCGTTCATACGATGACCGCACTTTGAGAGCCGACATAGGTGACAACCGTGATGAGATGCTTGCACTTGTGCAACGCTATTTCCATTGCGGATGATACTTTTGACTTTAACGAATGACAAAATGAGATAACTATGAAAAAACATTTCATTTATCTTGCTGCGTTGCTGATGACTGCATCGTTTGCAGCGTGTGGCAATAAGGCCGATAACAAGAACCAGACTGCACCGGCCACTCCGGCTGTGGCAGAAAAGCCTGTCGTGTATATGACAACGGATATATCGCCCGAGGGGCTTGTGAAGGTTTACGATGCGCTTGGTGTTGTACCCACAGGAAAGGTGGCTGTGAAGATTTCTACTGGCGAGCCCGGTGGAAAGAACTTTCTGCAGCCCTCACTTATAAAGGATTTAGTAGCGAAGGTGAACGGTACTATAGTGGAGTGTAACACTGCTTACAAAGGACCGCGTTTTGAGACCGAGAGCCATTTGAAGGTGTTCGAGGACCACGGCTTCACGGCTATAGCTCCAATAGACCTGCTCGACGGCACGGCCGAGACAAGAATCCCTGTACAGGATACAACCTACATAAAGTATAACATTGTGGGTGCAAATATGCTCAACTATGATTGGATTGTTAATCTTGCTCACTTCAAAGGTCACGCAATGGGTGGCTTCGGTGGTGTGCTCAAGAACCAGTCGATTGGTATTGCTTCATCTAACGGAAAGGCATATATCCACTCGGCGGGTGCCATAGAGGACAAGGAACTCATCTGGAAACACACCGCCGAGCAGGATAAGTTCATAGAGGCGATGGCTGCGGCTGCCCAGTCTGTTCACGAATATTTTGATGGTCGTGTGATATATATAAACGTGATGAACAACCTCTCTGTTGACTGCGATTGCAATGGGCATCCTGCCGACCCGGAGATGAACGATGTCGGCATATTGGCTTCGCTAGACCCGGTAGCACTTGACCAGGCTTGTGTTGACCTTGTATTCAACTACCCATCGAGCGAGGGTGATGATGCGGCGGCTCTCATTGAGCGCATCAACTCACGTCACGGAATACATATTCTTGAGCACGCTGCTGCCATTGGTCTTGGCTCAAGGGAGTATGAACTGCGTAGCATTGACAAGTGATGCGTCGTTCGGTATATACATTTTTGCTGATATTTGCCTGTGTCTGCGCCGAGGCGCAGACATTGTGCATTGATACGCTCCGTGTACGCTCGGCTGTGGAGCGGATGATGGCCAATTATCCACACTCCACACTGCAGGATATCTACAAGAGTTTCTTCCAGGATAATTTCGGGCCGGGGCACGCTGTGCCCGACAGCGTACAGGCTGCGGCATGGCTACGTGGCGAGCTTGCGAAGGTAGAGCGGTTGGATGTACCGTTCTACGAACCCACAGGCTGCAACGGCAACTATTATCGCGTGTCGCTTGCTGCCATTGCAAGTGGTAAGGTGCAGTTCGATGACTTTCTGTCGGCATTCCTGCGCAGTGTGCGTGCTGTGCTACCGTCCGAGGTTGATGCTTGGAGTAGGGAGTGGGAAATGATTGAAGGTATTGTTGCAGCAATGGGGCTTTCTCTTCCAAATTACGATGCCGATGCTGTTGCAATAAAAGAGATGCTTGTGGCAGGGCACTATGCCGTACACCACAGCCGACTCTATAACGAACGTTACGCACCACATTATCGCATTATTGCAAAGGATATTTTTGAAAAAGAGATACTGCCGTTGTTAGAGTGAGAAAAATATTGGGGATTGTATGAAAACAGAATATATAAAAATCCGCGAGGCGGTGGCTGCCGATGCTCCGTTGGTGGGCAAGGTGGTGCTTATGGCTCTGCATTATGACGAGACGCACCCGTTAGCATCAATATTTGCAGAACTTGCGGCATGCGAGGTGTCGCAGTACAGTTACCGCAATGCATTGGTGGCCGAGGTTGATGGTGATGTTGTTGGAGCCATAATCGGCTACGATGGAGCAAGGCTTGAGGAGCTGCGCAAGCCGCTCTATGAACTTATGATTGAGAAGTTCGGCAGCGTGCGCCCGGTTGAGGATGAGACATCGGCAGGGGAGTTCTATATCGATTCTATTGCAGTGTTGCCGCAGTGGCGTGGTTGCGGAGTAGGCGGCGCATTGGTATCTGCCGCACGCGACAGGGCCTTTGCCGCCGGGCACGAGAGGGTGGGGCTGATTGTTGATTTTGCCAATCCGCGTGCCGAGGCGCTATATAATTCACTTGGCTTTGAGCGTGTGAATGCCACAACGTTCCTGGGGCACGATATGTGGCATCTGCAGGCGAAGAAACCACAAGAGTGTAGTTAAACTCCTTTTGTCCTTCTGTCAAATACCTGAAACTATAGTCCGAAGTAGCAGCTTATATAGGCGTAATATCTGTTTTTCTGGTTCTCGGCGCTTGGGATGCTCATCCTGAAGTTAGGCGCAATCTTCACATATTTGCCAAGTTTGAACTGTGCGCCTGTAATGATGGCTACCTCGTCTTTCTCCTTGTTCCAGTCGTCGCCCGACATCAGGCCGTCGGCACGGGCATAGAGGTCGAACCAACTGTTGATGCTGCCCGATGCGTACATTGAGAAACCATAGAGGTTCTGTCCCTCTATGCGGCGGTTGTTGCGCATTATGTTATACTCCACACCGAGTGAAAAGTACTTGTGCTTGTAGCCGGCAAACATAGCATAGTTGATTATATCCTTTTCTCCCTTAGTGCCTTCGTTGAGGCTTGCATAAAGGCGTATCGACATTCCTTTGAATGGCTTGATGGTAGTTCCTACACCGTAAAGCAAACCGTTATCAACCTGTATCAGCTTGTATCCCTCGCCATTGGCTATTATAACATCGGCCTCAATCCATTTAGCTATGCGGTAGGATGCAGATATTCCCAGGTCGGCACTGCTGCCGAATTTATATTGGTCCTGGAATGATTTGTAGATATAACGATAGCCCCAGAATTTCTCCTGGTAGTTGAATTGTGTTGTTCCTATCATACCACCCTGCAACGTAAAACGCCCGATTTCCCATTTGATAAGTGCATTCTTTATGTAGGCAAAGTGGTGGTAGTCATCGATGTCCTTTGATTGACCGATGTCCAATACTCCTTTTACACTCACTCCCTTGCCAAAGGTGTATTCATATCCCAAGTAGCTGCGGTCGAGCTCAAAACCTCGGTCGTCATTCACCACGCCGAACCCACTGTGAAAATTTGTGTATATCTGTACTATGGCCTTGCCCTTTGGTTCATTTTCCACCTCTTGCGCATGAGCGCCTATGCCCGAGAAAAGCAGCAATGTCGCTGCGATGATTTTTGTTGCTTTCATAAACTTTTTGCAGATAAGTGCTTTTCTACAAATAACGCGATTTTAAATTTAGTGTTCATTGCAGAAATGTTAAATTTATGTTACAAAAACAACCACAGCTGTTTTATAACAATAAAAGGTTGTATACATACAACCTTTTTAAAAACTTTTCTAAAAAAATCTCCGCCTTAAGTTTCTCTGTCATTCAATTCTAAAATTTCAGAGAGCCACATATATCCGACAGGTAGCTGTTTATTTTGTCAGAACCCTTGTCTGTAACAAACAAATGCATTTCAATGGGTTTGTGGGCCTCCTTGTAAATATCAAGTGTATAGTAATGGGGGTACTCCTCGTGAATGGAGATATATCCCCCCTTACCATAAGTGCAGATTTTTTCTCTGTAGGGGAATTTGCATAGCAGAATTACATCGGCTC
>JAEIGA010014657.1_pt1 | contig 11930 bp, 11 predicted proteins | sample 9270691 | NCBI WGS metagenome assembly JAEIGA01 (sample SAMN17057246, study PRJNA624740) | gut metagenome | biome: biome; isolation source: fecal sample | host: Bos grunniens | place: China: Xizang | collected 2019
GTCACGTCTACCGGACGGCTGAGGATGTCTGATGACATGTCGGCGATGAGTGGAACCGGACAATCGAAGTCCTCATGGATCTCAGTACCGTAGATTGTGTTGTTTGTTGTAATGTGGAAGTAATCAACGTCTGTAGGGATTTCGTAACCCTTAGGGATGTAGTTGAATACTGTGTCTGCTGAAGATGCTACAGCATATGCATTGCCAAGGCCCTTAGCCTCTTTGAGTGCCTTCTTTGCCCATACTCCTGTCTCAAGGTATGCTGCCTTGGTCTCAAGGAAGTTCATTGCTACATAAAGGAAACCCATGCTTGCACCACCGCCGAGGAAGAGGATCTCATACTCTTCTGGGATATTGAGAAGTTCTCTCCAGAGTGCGCGGCATTCGTCCATCACAGCTTCCCATTCTTTGGTTCTGTGTGAGATGGAGATTACAGGAACACCGGTTCCCTTGAAATCCTTGAGCGCCTCGATTGCTTTGTCGATTGCCTGCTGTGGCAGAACGCATGGTCCTGCTGTGAAGTTGTGAACTTGTTTCATTTCATGAAATGTGTTTAACGTTACCTTACTATCGGCCTTTGGCCTCAAAGAATGACGTTGGTGTTATTAATTAATGCTTGTTTATAATTTTTTAGTGGTAAAAAGGTCGCTTGGTTACGAAAAGTAACTCGAAGCGACCTTAAAGGTAATGATTTATTCTAAAAAACGTGCTTTATATCGGATATTTTTTCACAATAATGACATTTGAGTGATATTTTGTCACCTTTGCACACTGTTTTAAAGCGCGTCTTTATCGGCTGATGGTTAGTAACACATTTCGGATTGCGGCATTTGGCTATGCCGATGACCTCATCCGGAGTTTCAAGTGTCTTCTTTTCAACAACCTTAAAATCTTTGATCACGTTGACTGTCGCTTTCGGGGCGATCAGTGCAAGTTTGTTGAGTTCTTCATCCTCAAAGAACTTGTCGGCAATCTTGATGATGCCTTTCCTGCCGTGAAGCTTGCTGGCAAGGTTGATACCTATGGTAATCTGACTTTCAATACCCTTGAGATCAAGCAGGTCGAGGGCTTTATATACATTTTCAGCAGGGATGTGGTCCAATACGGTACCATTCTCCAAAGCGCTTACTACTAATTCTTTTCTTGACATAATTGTATAGATTTCTTTCGCTTTGCTCAAGCGACGTTGTCGATTTTTCTACTCGCTCCGCTCGGTTGGAATGACAACCTGTCATCTCGGGCGAAGTCGAGAGAGATGTTTAACGGTAACCGAGTAAATATGAAATGATGGCCATGCGGACATAAAGACCATTTTCTGCCTGTTTGAAATAGTAGGCATATTTTGTCTCATCAACGTCCTGGTCGATTTCAGTGACGCGTGGGAGCGGATGGAGGATCTTCATGTTGTCCTTCACATTCTCCAGCATTGATGCGTTCAGAGTATACACATCCTTAACTCTTTCGTATTCCATCGGGTCTGTGAAGCGTTCCTGCTGTACACGTGTCATATATAGAATGTCACAATCGTTAAGGTGCTCCTCAAGCGATGTTGTCTCGATATATTCGATGCCTCTGTTGTCGAGGAAGTCCTTATACTCTTTAGGCATCTTCAGCTCTTCAGGGGCAGTGAATATGAATTTCGGATTGAAGTGCGACATGGCCTGAAGAAGCGAGTGAGTGGTTCTGCCATACTTCAGGTCACCGACCATGTTGATGGTAAGTCCTTCGAGCTTGCCCTGAGTCTGAATGATGGAATACAGGTCGAGAAGAGTCTGAGACGGATGCTGGTTGGCGCCGTCGCCGGCATTTACCACCGGTACGGTTGCAACTTCTGATGCATAGCGCGAACTGCCTTCGAGAGGGTGGCGCATGACGATCATGTCCACATAATTGTTAACCATCTTGATGGTATCCTTCAATGTCTCTCCCTTGCTCTGGCTGGTGTTTGTAGCATCGGCGAATCCGATCACCTTCGCGCCAAGACGATTGATTGCTGTTTCAAAACTGAGTCGTGTTCTGGTGGACGGCTCGAAGAACAGACTTGCTATCACTTTGCCTTCAAGGAACTTCTGCTCCCGGTTCTGCTCAAACTCCTTGGCGGTCTCGAGAACATGCAGGATCTCCTCTTTGGAAAAATCCCTGATTGAAATCAAACTCTTGCTCATACTGTTTATGTTGTTTCTTTGTTTGTATTATATCTCTTCTGCATAACAGCCCTCGACATCGTTGATGCGTTCAAGGAAGGTGTCGACCTGTGACAGGCGAACACTGCTGTCAATGCTGCATTCCATATCGAATTTCTGATTCTTTTGTTCCAGCGCCATATCCTTGAATACCTTCATCACGCTGTTCATGCTCATATAGCCGAAATGCACACGGAACATCCTGCATGCGATTTTTTCAACTATTTCGGCATTTGCAATTGCGTCTGCCGTTGCGGTCTTGTATGCTCTGATAAGCCCGGGTATTCCTAATTTGATGCCTCCAAAATATCTGACCACCACCACCAGGATGTCACTCAGTCCGTTGGAATCTATCTGTCCCAATACCGGTCTTCCTGATGAGCCGGATGGCTCTCCGTCATCGTTTGCCCTGAATTTATCACCGAGATATCCCAGCCTATAGGCATACACATGATGTCTGGCGTCGTAGTACTCCTTTTTGAGTGCTGCGACGATTTCCTTGACCTCTTCTTCTGTTTCAACGGGATAAGCATGGGCAATGAATCGGCTTCCATTGTCCTTGAACAGCCCCCTTGATTCGGCGGCGATGCTCTTGTACGAATCTTGGATTTGAGTGTTATCCATACCGAAAATCAAATTTAGTCATTTTTATGAAAATGCGTTGAAAGGTCTGCAGAAATTTTCAAAAATTTTTCTTCAGCTCAAAGAAAAAATATTATCTTTGACTTCGCTTCTGGGATGCTGGAGGCTATTTTTATGCAAAAAACAATTCTAACTGTCTATGATTCTTAAATATAGAGTTTCACTTCCTGGTATCAAAGGATTTGCTAGGGTTTATGAGGTGAAGGAAACAGCCTCTTTGTATAGTCTTCATAAACAGATGAGGGCAGATATGGATTTCCCTCAAGATCAGGTCGTGCTTTTCAAGGCATTTGATGCTGAGGGTAATGTGGCTGCCCGTTACAGTGTGTTTCAGGATTTTGGAATGGGAACGATTGACAGCGTGACCGCTGGTCAGTGTCATAAAAGGGGAGAGGATAAGTTCATATATTTTTATGACACCACAAATGTAAAGAGCGTAATCGTTACATTTGAGGGAGTGGCTGAAGAACGCCGCAATGTTCTGTATCCGCTTCTTGTTGAGACCAAAGGCCCTAATCCGATTGAGTTCGAGAACGGATATGTCGCTTTTGAGGATCTTCCGGACGATAAGAAGAAGGATCCGGATGATGACGATTTCGATGAGGATTTCGACGATGTAGAGGACGAAGACGGAGACGACGAAACAGAAGAGATTTACGGTGAAGACGATGACGAATAGAAAGTTGATTATCATACTTGGTCCCACAGCTGTAGGCAAGACTGACTACAGCATCGAGATGGCGCTTAAGTATGAATCTCCGATAATTTCTTGCGACTCACGTCAGATATATAAGGAAATGACAATCGGCACAGCTGTGCCTTCTGCTGAACAGCTTTCTGCTGTTCAGCATTATTTTATTCATTCGCATTCTGTGGAGCAGCTGTATACTGCCGGCAAATATGAAATTGAGGCGCTGTCCCTCATCAACCGTCTGTTTGATGAGGGACACGAGACTTTGGTCATGGCTGGCGGTTCCGGTTTCTATGTGGATGCCTTGGTCAATGGTCTGGATGATTTTCCATCGGCCGACCTGCAGTTGCGTGACGAACTGATGACACGTCTGCGTGAAGAAGGGGTGGAATCGCTTCGTGTTCAACTTCAGAAGCTCGATCCTGAGAGCTATTCGACAATAGATATAGCAAACGGACAACGCGTGGTGCGTGCTCTTGAGGTGTGCCTCATGACTGGAAAGCCGTTTTCATCATTCAAGACAAACCAGTTTAAGAAGCGTGATTTTGAAATAGAGAAGATCGGTCTTACACGTCCTCGCGATGTTCTGTATGACCGTATAAACCGTCGCGTGCTCCAGATGATTGACGATGGACTTGTCGACGAGGTCCGTTCTTTGACCCAATACCGCGACCTTGCAGCTCTGCAGACGGTCGGCTACAAGGAAATCTTTGATTGGTTTGATTTTCAGGATGGTCTTGTGACGACCGAAGGATGGGGACCGACAACTCCCGGTGATGGTCCGGTAACATCGCTTGAGCGCGCTGTGGAACTGATCCAACGTAATACGCGCCACTATGCCAAGCGTCAGCTTTCCTACTGGAAGCGTGACGCCGACATCAAATGGCTCGATTTATAGCGGAAAATGATGCAGCATGCATCAGTTAGCAACCTCACAAAGGAACTTGATGCGGACGAGACGGACTTCAAGCTCGTCGTAATCGTCTCTCAAATCTTCCATTATTGCAGCAAGATCGTCTGACTCAGCTTCATCGTGAAGATAGTCGTAGATTTCATCAATCACATCCTCGTCGAGAGTCTGTTCAAGGTAGTAGTCGATGTTCAGCGTGGTTCCGGAATATACGATGGCTTCAATTTCATCAAGAAGTTCTTCCATGTCCATGCCCTTGGCGTCCGCGATGTCTTCGAACGGGAGTTTCCTGTCGACGCTTTGTATGATATATACCTTGTTCACAGACTTGTTGACTGTGGACTTCATTACAAAGTCATCAGGTCTGGTAATGTCATTCTCCTCTACATACTTGGCAATCAGTTCAATGAATTCCTTACCGAATTTCTTCGCCTTTCCATCTCCGACTCCCTGACAGTTCTTGAGCTCGTCCAATGTTATCGGGTACATGATGGACATGTCTTCGAGTGAAGGATCTCCGAAAATCACCCAAGGCTGGAGCTGGCGCTTGCGTGCTACATCCCTGCGCAGATCCTTGAGCATTGCCAGAAGGGTTTCGTCGCCGCCTCCGCCTCCGCGAGGGGCTCCTGATGCTGCATCGTCATCGTCGTCTTCGCCCTCGGCAAACTCGCGGTCTTCTGTGAGCATCAGTTCATACGGGTCATTCATGAACGATCTTCCGAGATCTGTCGCTGATATGAGACCATAAGACTCGATGTCCTTGTATAGGAAATGAAGAACCATTCCCTGATGGATCACTGCCAGCCAGAAACGTACTGAATGGTCCTTGCCTGCTCCGAAAAGTTCAAGTTTGTCGTGCTTGTATGACTTTATTATTGAGTTGGATTCACCAGCCAGAATATTGGCAAGATGTTCCATCTTGAAATGCTCCGGCAACGATTCGATAAGCTCGATGACCATGCTCATCTCTTCGCGTCCGTCGAATTGTTTCTTAGGATGCAGACAGTTGTCGCAGGCACCGCAGTTCTCCTGAGTGTATTCCTCACCGAAATAGCTCAACAGCAGTTTTCTTCGGCAAGAGTTGGACTCGGCATATGCAACTGTCTCCATCAGCAGCTGCTTTCCTATCTCCTGTTCGGCGATAGGCTTTCCCTGCATGAATTTCTCCAGTTTCTGTATGTCTTTGTAGCTGTAGAATGTTATGCACTGGCCTTCCTTGCCGTCTCTTCCCGCGCGTCCGGTTTCCTGATAATATCCTTCCAGACTCTTCGGAATGTCATAGTGGATGACGAAGCGTACATCAGGCTTGTCGATGCCCATGCCGAATGCGATGGTCGCCACAATGACATTTACTTCCTCCATGAGGAATTTGTCCTGATTGTCGGCACGTGTCTTCGCATCCAGCCCCGCATGATAAGGTGCTGCCTTTATTCCGTTGATATTCAGTAACTCCGCAAGCTCTTCAACCTTTTTGCGGCTAAGGCAGTAGATGATGCCGGACTTTCCCGGATTCTGCTTGATATATTTGATGATATCCCTTTTCGGATCGGATTTATCCCTGATTTCGTAATAGAGATTCGGGCGGTTGAATGAGGATTTGAAGACTGTTGCATCGCTCATCCCCAGATTCTTGATGATGTCACTTTGGACCTTCGGGGTTGCAGTTGCTGTAAGAGCAATGATCGGTGCTACGCTTATTTCCTCTATGATGTTTCGGATACGTCGGTATTCAGGTCGGAAGTCGTGACCCCATTCGGAAATACAATGTGCCTCGTCTACGGCGTAGAACGAAATCTTTATTTCCTTCAGCATGGCAACGTTCTCCGGTTTTGTCAATGATTCCGGTGCGACATACAGGAGTTTGGTCGCTCCTGAAAGAAGGTCGTTGCGTACTTCAGTGATCTGAGCCTTGTTCAGTGATGAGTTAAGAAAGTGTGCTATGCCATCATTGCCGGCTACAAATCCTCTGATGGCATCCACCTGATTCTTCATGAGTGCAATCAATGGGGAAATTACGATTGCAGTACCTTCCATGACCAATGCAGGGAGCTGGTAGCAAAGCGATTTTCCACCACCTGTAGGCATGAGAACGAAGGCGTTCTTCTTGTCGACGAGATGTTTTATAATACGTTCCTGGTCGGCTTTGAATGAGTCGAAGCCGAAAAATTCTTTCAATTTTGCGTGTAACGCAGCGGAATCAATACTCATGGTCTGAACGTTTTGACATACTAAGTTAAGTCATTTTTTGCGACAAATCCAAAAAAAATCTTCAAAAAAAGCTGACGGGAATGATGTAAAACAGCAATTATTGAAAGTAATGGGAATAATGCGAACAGTGTATCCGAAAAAACACTATATTTGTACGATTTTTTGCAAAATTTATAACTAACTAAAATAAAATCTAGAACATGAAAACAATGAAATTTTTCGCAGCCGCTCTTGTTGCTGCTGTTGTAGCTGCTTCTTGCAGCGAGCCTTCTGGTTACGAGAAGAGAGTCGCTGATGCAAAGGCAGACAGCGAAGTAGTCGCTTTGTGTCCGTCATCTGAGCTCGTGGACAGCGTAAGCTACCTCCTCGGTGTCAACTATGGTCTTATGTTCAAGGGTAACGGCTTTGCTGAGGACCTTAACGGCCTGAACGTTGACGAACTTCTCAAGGGTATGGAGGACGCTCTTAGCGCAGGTGAGCCAACTAACATGTATGGTGTTGATACTGTATGGACCAAGAATTTCAAGGTCAGCCCTTATGATATGAACAAGATCCTTAACGGATTCATTCAGGCACGCATGGCTTACAAGGCTAAGCTTAACGCAAAGATCGGTGAGAACTTCCTTGCTGAGAACGCAACAAAGAACGATGTACAGACATCTGCTTCAGGTCTCCAGTACATCCTTCACGATGCAGGTGAGGGCGATAGAGTTTCTTCTCAGGACACAGTTGTCGTTAACTACAAGGGTACTCTTCTCAATGGTAAGGAGTTCGATGCAAACGAGTCTGCAGAATTCGTTGCAAACCGCGTGATCAAGGGCTGGACAGAGGGACTTGCACTCCTCGGACAGGGCGGAAAGGCTACTTTCTTCATTCCTGCTGACCTTGCTTATGGTGAGAGAGGAACTCGCGGTATCGACCCTAACTCGACTCTCGTATTCGAGGTTGAGGTTCTTGAGGTCAAGAAGTATCAGGCTCCTGTAGTTGAGTAATCATGGCTATGGAGCTTGAGGGCAGAATCGCCCGAAAACTTAATGTTCAGACCGGTACTTCTGCAAAAGGAGCCTGGTCTAAACAGGAGTTCATATTTGAATATCAAGAAGGTAACTTCCCTTCCCAGGTCTGCATGAATGTCTGGGGCGAGGAAAAGGTCCGCGAACTTGAAAAATATCAGGTCGGAGACAAGGTGAAGGTTTCCTTCAATCTCAGCAGCCGTGAATACAACGGACGCTGGTATACAGATGTAAGAGCATGGCGCATAGAGCCGGTATCCGCTGCACCAGCTGATTATAATTCAGGTGCAGTTGCGGGAGGGGCAGGATATATGTCGGCTCCGGCACCGCAGCCAGCCGGTTATGATTATGCTGCATCTGCAGGAAACTACTCTGCTCCGATGGATGCACCGATGCCTGAGGATGATCTTCCGTTCTAAGGTATCGCGGCACGTAAAATAAACAGGTGGGTGACTCTCAGCCGACGGCTGGACGGTCACCCACCTTTCTTTTTCAAGTGTTGGCATTCAATTATTCCAGTGGCATCTGGACAAGTTTTCTATTCTCGAAATGAGCTGACCACCTGAATCCCAACGAGCGGACGAACGATGCAAATTCCGGTATGCAGTTTCCAACCTTTTCCGCCTCATGTGAATCAGATCCGAAGCAGATGATTTCGCCGCCCATCTGACGGTAGCGTTTCAATAGGCCGGTGTCGAGAATTACCTCTCTATCCTTGTTTTTCTGGTAGCATTTAGTGTTGATTTCCAGTGCTTTACCTTCGTGGATGAGAAATTTGAACATTTCGTCAAGGATGTCGCTGAAGTCGTGATAGAAGATTCCGCCCTTCTCATAAGGAGCATAGCGGACTACGTAATCGAAATGTCCCATGACGTCAAAATCCTTCATCCATGTCATTTCCTTGTAGATGGTTTCAAGGTAGAGCCCATATGCAGTTCTCCAATCCTTGCCGATGTAATAATCTTTCTTCCATGGGTCGACTCCTTCAAGGTAATGTACTGATGCCGTCACCTGGTCAAACTTGTGTGTGGCAAGTACGTTCCTTATTTCAGCATGGCGGCTTTCATACATGCCGACTTCGATTCCTTTCAGAATCTTGAAGCCGGGCATCAGATTACGGACTCTTTCGATCTCAGCCTGCTGCGCGTCAATGTCGAATGTTTCAGAAAGCGGATCCTTGTCTTCAGTGACGAAACAGTCGTAATGGTCGGTGAAGCACAGTCCGCCTAAACCGGCGTCTGATCCGGATCTGGCACTCTTTTCGATGGACGTTCTTCCACCGTCAAATGAAAACTGGCTGTGATTATGTATGTCGAATAGAACCATAGGAGCAATTATCTGAAAAAACGGACGCGAAAATACTGTTTTTTTTTTAATTTTGCGACTTATGAATTAATGGATCTTGGATATGATTACTTTTGGTTATTCCAATAGATTTTCAGGACCTCTGAAAGCGATTTGTGCAATTGCATTCGGAGTTCTGATGATTCTGACAAAAGCGGACGCAATGGCGCTTATCGTGAAGATTCTCGCAGTGGGAATCTTTGTTTTCGGAGTATTCTCTCTGGCCACTGCACTTGCCGCTCACAGACAGCAGTCACAGCTCCTTCTGGCGAATGCGATAGTGAATATTGTGATCGCCCTTCTGTTGTTCGCGTTTGCCGATACCTTGTCGCTGATCATAAGATACGTCCTTGGAGTCATTCTTCTGCTTTTCGGATTTTCCCAGATTGCCTCCCTTTTCAGTGCAAGGCATTACCTGAAGGGTGGAATATCCGCCTTCTTACTCCCTGTAATCGTGATGTTTGCCGGCGGATTGTTCTTTTCAAAGGAATTGATTGGAAATGACCTTATCGGAATAATCGCAGGAGTGGCATTCATCATATATGGAATATCCGAGATCTTTGCTTCAATAAAGATGAGAAGAGCGATATCTGAAATGAATGAGCATTATGGCATGGAAGTGAAGGATGTCGAGTATACCAAAGTTGACGACCAGACAGAATGATCCCTCAAGAAACGGTTAATAGAATACTCGACCTGGCTCAGGTTGAAGATGTTATAGGTGACTTCGTGACTCTCAAGAGAGCGGGAGCCACCTATAAGGCTTGTTGTCCGTTTCATAATGAGAAGACCCCTTCATTTGTCGTATCTCCTTCAAAGGGTATCTATAAATGCTTTGGTTGCGGTAAGTCAGGTACGGCGGTAGGCTTTGTCATGGAGCATGAGAGAATGACTTATGTCGAAGCTCTCAGATATCTTGCGAAGAAATATAATGTTGAAATAGTCGAGAAGGAGGAAACTCCGGAAGATATAGCCAGACGTCAGAGAGGCGAGAGTCTTTACCTTGTGTCGGAATATGCCGGAAAGTTTTTCCAGGACAGTCTCAACACTCCTGAAGGACAGACCATAGGCTACCAGTATTTCAGAAGCAGAGGTCTGGAAGATGAAACAATAAGAAAGTATGGACTCGGATGGGCACCGGTTGACCGTTCGACCTTTACAGATAAGGCCAGGGCCGCCGGATACAAGGAAGAATACCTTCTGGATACCGGCTTGTGCAAGAAGTACGATGACGGGAGAGTGGTGGATACCTTCCATGACAGGGTCATTTTCCCGATTCATTCGGTCAGCGGACGTATGATCGCCTTTGGCGGGCGTACGCTGAAGTCGGATAAGACCATTCCGAAATATGTGAATTCCAAGGAAACGGAAATCTATGTCAAGAGCCGTTCTCTCTATGGAATATATTTCGCCAAGAATGAGATTTCCCGTCAGGATAAATGTATCCTTGTCGAGGGTTATCTTGACGTTCTCTCCATGCATCAGTTGGGCATTACCAATGTCGTGGCTTCCAGCGGAACATCTCTTACCGTTGAACAGATAAGGCTTATCAAGAAGTTTACAGGTAATGTGACCATTATCTATGACGGTGATGGAGCCGGTATAAAGGCTGCGATGCGAGGCATCGACCTTATCCTGAAGGAAGGAATGAATGTGAAGGTGGTGCTGCTTCCGGACGGTCAGGATCCGGATGACTTTGCGCGCCGACATACCTTGCAGCAGGTTCAGGACTACATCAGGCAGAACGAGCAGGATTTCATCAATTTCAAGACTGACAACCTTCTCGGCCAGGCTGGAAACGATCCGTTGAAGCGTGCAACTCTCATCAATGAAATAGCTGATACAATTGCGCTTATGCCGGATGCGGTGGTGAGGGCAGTGTATGTGAGAGCCAGTGCTGATCGTTTCGCTATTGATGAACAGATATTGGCTGAGAGAATCAGCAAAACCAGGACGAAGACACTGCTTGATGAGAAGAAAGACAATGTGCCGTATGAAAGAGAGCCTGTTCCTGTTCCGGATGAGACTCCTGTAGCAGAGGGTCCGATGGTCTTGAATGAGCCGTATCTTGAAGCATGTGAACGTGAAATTCTCGGTTTTATTCTGGAGGAGGGATGCTCTGAGCTATGCTTTGACAGAGATTCCAAATATTACGTGGAGGGTGATAGTGTGAATGTGGCTGAATTCATTGATGGAAGCCTTGCTGAGGATGATACGGTCTTCGCCAATTCTTCATACGCGAGAGTATATGATGAATATTTTGCACTTTATGATGAAGGACTGACTCAGCAGCAGATCCAGCAGCGCCTTCTCAATAATATGGATGCGGAGATTGCTGCAGTTTCGAGAGAACTGCTGATAGAGAAATATCAGATAACCGTCAAGAAATATGAACAGTCGCTGACTGCCCGCTCTACGATTCTTGTGCAGTTTGTTCCAAAGGCTCTGATGGCATATCAGTGCCGTAGGATCGAGTTGCTTCTCAAGAAGAAGACAAAAGAGATGGAAACTGCATCTGCTGATGACCAGCTGGCGATTCTAACGGAAATAACCAATCTGAACAAGCTGCGTAACATGCTTAATAATGAGCTTGGCAGAGTGTGAGTAGTAAATTAGTAATAATAAAGATATATGGAAAAGAAATTCAACAGAACGCTTGTGACCTGTGCGCTCCCATACGCTAACGGTCCGGTTCACATCGGCCATCTGGCTGGTGTTTATGTGCCTGCAGACATCTATGTGAGATATTTGAGAATGAGAGGTGAGGACGTGCTTTATGTCTGCGGTTCGGATGAGCATGGAGTTCCTATCACTATCAAGGCGCAGAAGGAGGGATGTACTCCACAGGATATCGTGGACAGATATCACAAGATCATCAAGGATTCTTTCACAGGCCTTGGTATCAACTTCGATATATATTCAAGAACATCTTCAAAGAC
>JAEIGA010014658.1_pt1 | contig 11929 bp, 6 predicted proteins | sample 9270691 | NCBI WGS metagenome assembly JAEIGA01 (sample SAMN17057246, study PRJNA624740) | gut metagenome | biome: biome; isolation source: fecal sample | host: Bos grunniens | place: China: Xizang | collected 2019
GGTAAAGTTCCAATACCTCCTTCACGTCGCTTTGCACGTAGATAGTCGATTTCTCAGGGTCGAGGCCACAAGCCAAATACTCCGCAAGAATCGTGCGTGCACTATTCACGATATTTTCAGGCTTCGGTCTCGTAGTTAGCGAGTGCCAGTCAGCAATAAAAAAGTAGCAATTATAATCATTTTGCATCTGCAAAAAACTCTTCACAGCGCCAAAATAATTACCCAAATGCAAATTGCCCGTAGGGCGAATACCACTTACAACAGTCTCTTTCATATCATTTTATAAATTAAATTCATAATTATACATTATACATTATGCACCATGCGTTGATAAAATGCAAAGATACAAAAAAAAATCTATTTACACAACAACAGTATCCAATGAAATTTTGATTAAATTTCAATTGTTAACCCAAAAAAAAGTTGTATATTTGCGAAATGTAAAATTATCAAACAAACAATATGAAAAAAGTATTATCGCTAGTAGTTTTTATTTTAGTAATCAATGCATTAAATGCTCAGTCGCGCAATCCTAAATATGAGGCGTATATTGAGAAGTATTCAGAATTTGCTGTTCAATGCCAAAATGAACATCATATCCCTGCAAGTATTACGTTGGCACAAGGCATTTTAGAGAGTGGTGCAGGCGAAAGTTCGTTAGCAAAAGAGTGTAATAATCACTTTGGTATAAAATGCGGTAGCGATTGGTATGGTCGTTCAACAAGAAGAGATGATGATCGTCCAAACGAGTGTTTCCGTTGTTATAAATCAGCAAAAGAATCATACGATGACCATGCAAAATTTTTACAACGCCAACGCTATGCTTTTTTATTTGACTATAAAATAACCGACTACAAATCATGGGCACATGGATTAAAACAAGCTGGTTATGCTACAGACCCTAAATATCCACAAAAACTGATCAATATTATTGAAACATACAAATTGTATGAATTTGATACTCAAGGTAGCAAAAAAACAGGTGGTGAAGAAAAACGTGAAGAAAAGAAAAAAGCAGATTCTACACTTGCAGAAGAAAATCTCTTTGGATATGTAGAGATTGTTAATAATGGTGTACGTTGTTATAAACTTTTAACAGATGATTCATTCAAAAATATTTCTAAAGCAACAGGCATAAGTGTTAGACGTTTGTTATATTACAATGACTTACCAGAAGAAACTGATCTTTATCGTGATGATTATGTCTATTTGAGTAAAAAACGTGCTACTACAAAAAAACGCACTCCTATACATAAAGTGCGCGCGGGCGAAAGTATGCACTCTATTGCTCAAGAATATGGCATTACACTCAAAGCTCTATACAAACTCAATGACCTCGAATACGGCACACCTGCCAAAGTGGGCATGAAGTTGAAATTGCATAAATAACATAATAAGGAGAGGTGAATTATTTAATGACAAAACAAAGAAATTAAATGAAAAAAAGCATATTATCTGTTATATTAGCATTAGTTTGTAATGTAATTTTTGCATCTACTATACCAACTAATTTACCAGAATATAAAGTAGTTATACCTACTCGTACTGATAAAATTAGAAGTATTTCTGATTCTGCTAAGTTTTATCTCGTTACTTGCGAACCTGGTGATGCTGTGTATGCTCGTTTTGGACATTCAGGTATTAGAGTATATGATGCTGAAAATGACATTGATGAAGTGTTCCATTGGGGTCTATTTTCTTTCGACACGCCAAACTTTATTGGTCGATTCATCGCAGGAAAAACAGACTACATGATGGGAGTATATGACACAAAATTTTTTATGCTCGAATACATAGAACGTGGATCATCTGTATATGCACAAGAATTAAATTTAACTTCTGAACAAAAACACAAATTTTGGGCTAAATTATGGGAGAATTATCGTCCAGAAAATCGCGAATATAGATATAATTTTATATATGACAATTGTGCCACTCGTCCATACCAATTAATTATTAGTACATACGACTATAAAGTATCGTTAAATTACGACTTACATCAAACTACTTATCGCGATATTATAAATAAATATGTACCAATAGGTTCTATACTTAACACAGGCATAAATCTAATAATAGGATGTCATGCAGATAAGTTTATTACAACAAAGGAAAGTGTAGCTTTCCCTATGTACGCAATGGATGCTTTAACTCATACAAACTACATAACAGAAAATGGGCTAAATCCTATTGTAAAAACACAAAAAGTAATGCACTGTGCCGAACATAAAAAATTTGTAGTCAGTCAATTTGCCTATTATATTTCAATAATTATACCTCTTTTATTAGCGCTAATTTGCGGATTTTACACATACAAGAAAAAACGTTATGTGCCATATTTCACTCATTTAGTATTATTTGTATCTGGCTTAATAGGCCTAGTAATCAGTTATCTTTGGTTTTTCTCGCATCACCCACTAGTAGATAACAACATGAACATTCTATGGTGTAACCCACTGAATATCATACTTGCTATACTATTATTCATACACAAAAAATCACTACGTATCACCAAATTTATATTATCAATAATTTCACTTATATTGTCTATAATATTTCTGATTTCATTAATCTTAAATATACAAAGTACATCAACTCAAATATTCTCTATTTGGGTATTTATATTAACTATCTATTGCACAATCGTATACACTTACAAACATAAAGGCAAAAAATCATTACACAAAACACATAGAAAATGAAATTTATAAAATACGCATTTATTATAATATTACTGATATGTAATACAATCACATTGGTTGCATTTGGACAAATCACTCGCTCGGCACCACGCCTAACAGTGATAATTTCGGTTAATGGATTGGATAATTACGAAATTGAAGCATTTAGTAAAATGCTAGAACCTAATGGTATGCGTAGATTGATAAGTGGCGTTTACAATCCTAACGCCACTTGTTCATATATGGTAACTGGCGCAACCTCCGACTATGCCTCAATGATGACAGGTTCAACTCCTCACTATCATGGAATTGTTGCAAACAAATTCTATTCTCTTATAGATGATGACGTGGTATCTTGTATCGAAGATGCTCGCTATGAGGGAATAAACACCAAAGAAATGGTTTCCCCTCGATTGTTACAAGCCACAACCATCTCCGACCAAATAAAATTAAATAATACAAAGTCAAAAGTATATGCCATTGCTCTTTCTGCCGAATCAGCAATAATGCTTGGCGGACACTTAGCCGATGGAGCAATATGGTTTGATGATGCTAATGCAGGTATTTGTACTTCAACGTTCTATGACAAAGGACTACCCCGTTGGGCTGAGAAAATTAATAGAGAAGGTTTGATGCGTTCGATATGTGCAAACGATTGGCAACCTATGTTTTCACTACCTTCATACCAATACGCACCTAATGGTTCGTACTTAAGTGGAGAAAAACCTACATTTATAAATTTCTCTGATGGCGATGACAACTACGACTTTATGAAAAAATTTCGCCAATCACCATTTATCAATGACATCATAAAAGAGTTAGCTACACGAGCTATTAGAGATGAACAAATGGGAACAGATGATGCAACTGATTTGCTTTGTATTGAATTTAATGCTCATTCGCCATTTGACACTTACACTCTATGCGCAGAAAACGAAGACTTAATAACTCGCCTTGATCGTAATATCAAATCACTACTTGATGTAATAGAAATATCTGTAGGACTAGAAAACTCATTAATTGTACTTACAGCTCCACACAATAACCCAACACAAACACCTCAAAACGACCCACGATTGCCATCTGGCACATTCAATTCACGCAGAGCTATGGCACTGTTAAATTCTTATCTTATGGCAATATACGGTCAAGGTAGATGGGTTTCTGGCTACTACGATAAAAACATCAGCCTAAACAAATCACTCATCGAAGACGAAAACATAAAGATGACAGAGATTCAAGACTATGTAGCTCAATTTATGTTAGAATTTTCGGGTGTTCACACAGCGATACCTGCATACCAAATACAAACTGCCACAAGTCTACCCAACGATATGCCATCTCGTATGCGTAATTCGCACTATAAAAACCGTTCAGGCGATGTTGTCTTTACACTGCTTCCTGGCTGGGTCGAATACGACGAAAAGCTACAACGTACTCTCTACCCTTCAATAACTCAACCATATACACCTATTGCAATTTGGAATAAAGAAATTAAGCTCACTAAAAGTGATATTATGATTGAGGACTTATGCGCTACTCTATGTCGCATACTCCAAATCCCTTATCCAAATGCCTGCATCGGCACTCCATTCCAAATTGGGAATTAAGAATTAAATCCTTATTCCTCACCCCTTACTCCTAATTATTATGAAATTTTTACAACAAATAGCAAAAATATATGCAGAGAAGTTGACCCCTACGGCTCAACTTCTTTTTGTCTTTCCTAACCGCCGCGCTGGATTATTTTTCAAAAAAGAACTACTTACCTTAACAAAAAAAACTGTTTTTGCACCTGAAATTACAGATATAAACTCATTTGCCGCTACTCTATCTCCTCTACACAAGGCAAATGATATTGAATTGCTATTTGCTTTATATGAATCATACGTACACATTCGTTCTCAACATACTGATGAAATAGAATCAATAGATGCATTTATTCCATTTGGAACAACACTACTTGGCGATTTCAATGAAATAGACAAATATTTGATTGATACTAAAATGCTGTTCAGTAATATTTCGGACTTAAAAAACTTAAACGACCAATCGCAATTTCTATCAGACCAACAAATTGAAGCATTAAATGCCTTTTGGAATAATATAAAAAATGAAAAAAATGAAAATCTTTCATTTAATCATCAATTTATTTCTCTTTGGGATGACCTATATGACATATATACCCATTTCACTGAGACACTTATTAGCAAAGGTATCGGTTATGATGGACTAATCTACCGCACAGCTATCGACAATCTCTCAACTTTCAATTCTCAACACTCAACACTCAATTCTATAATTTTCATTGGCTTCAACTCTCTGACTACCAGCGAATATAGCATATTTAAGCACTTTCAACAATTAGGTATAGCTGATTTCTATTTCGACTATCCTAGTTGCTATAATACTCCATCTCCATTTGCCTCTACCGTTGCAAAGTTTTATAATCAAAATATTAAAGAATTTCCTTCTCGCTACCCTTACAACCAACCAACAGAAATTCATATACCAAATATCTCGCTACATAGTACCTCTTCTTTATCAAATCAAACCAACGTCGCTTGCTCACTCCTAACTCATCACAAATCTTTCCTAACTCCTAACTCTACCGCCATCTTGCTCGCCGACGAATCTTTAATGCCATCACTCATACAACAACTTCCTAAAGAAATAAAAAAAATAAACATAACAATGGGATATCCATTGTCAATCACCCCTATTGCTACCCTTATTAACCACATACTCACTCTACAAACCGAATTAACACTAAACAAACAAGGAGAACCTCAATTCTACTACAAACCACTGCTTAGCATACTTTCCCACTCTAATATACAAAATATATACGCCACCACATCTGCCAAAATTATAGATCAAATCACTCGTGCCAACTACATTCGCATCACAACTTACGAACTACATAATATTATCAACCAACTAACAACTTCCAACGAAGAAAAACAATTCTTCATCACCCTCTTTACACCCTACACCACTGCCAATGAACTACTAGATTACATAAACAATATCATCAAAAAACTCTCAACATTCAACTCCCAACTCTCAACCGACAACGAATTCATCTACCAATACAGCCAAGTAGTCAACCAACTCAAAAAACTCCTAACAAAAGAAAATAATTCTAAACTCTTAAAACTACTCATCTCTCGCCTAACATCCTCACTCAAAGTCCAATTCAAAGGCGAACCAGTAGAAGGCTTGCAAATCATGGGACTCCTTGAAAGCCGTCTCCTCGACTTTGACAACATCATACTCATCGGATTCAACGACTCGAAAATACCTGGCAACAAATCGGTTAACTCTATCATACCATACAATCTACGCCGTGCCTACAACCTACCAACCAACGAAGTAAGCGATGCTATTCATGCCTACAACTTTTATCGTACTCTTTATCACACTCAAAACATACATCTTATATACGACTCACGTAGCGAAGGTGCACAAAACGAAATTTCGCGCTATTTCTATCAAATGAAATACTTACTCAACGCACCAATTCAACTATACAACTATACACTACCTATCAACAATACATCATCCGAAAAAAACAATATTACAATCCACAAAACATCCGAAATCATCAACAAACTCAACACCTACAAAACGCCTAACTCACACTTATCTGCTAGCCGCCTCAAAGACTACATAGCCTGCCCTCTACGCTTCTATTTTAGCACCATAGCAGGTATCAAAACACCTAACGAAATCAACGAATTAGGCGAAGCTGGACTGCTTGGTCGTATTTACCACCGTGCAATGGAAGAATATTACCACACCCATACCACACCACACAAACTAACAAAAGAAGAAACTAATCAACTTGTAAAACTCGCCTTCGAAAAAGAGAGTATTGAATCACACAAACAAATCACTATCACTGGGTTTAATTCTCTAATATTCAACATGGCATGTCGATTTACGGCTGACACCATCATATTCGACATCGAACGATACAAAAACCAAAAATTTAACAACGTACGCTCCGAAGAAGAAATTCACGTCCAAATTAATGACATCAACTTCCTCGCCTACATCGACCGCATCGACACATCTCAAAATACGACAAACATCATTGACTACAAAACTACAACAAGCAAAACAAAAACCGAAGTCAATATTATTGACCTCATAACATCACCAGAAAGCGCATACCACGAACTATTCCAAATACTACTCTACTGCTACATCTATAAATTGCACTTCGGCACCACTCCAACAATACCAACACTATACAAAATGTACTCAATAAAATCACAAAATGGCAAACTCTCAACTATAACTCTCCACATACCTAATCAACTACTTTCTACCCCCCTACCACCATTCGACATCGATTTAAACGCAATAAACACCAAAGATTCAACAAAAATCCAAATCACCGACTACCAACAAATCAGTGCACCATTCGAATGGCTCGTACACAAACTTCTACACGACATCTACGACCCCAACAAACCGTTCGCAACAAACATACACGACACAAAACAAAAAGCTTGTACCTACTGCTACTATTCTACAATATGCCACATTAACAACACAAAATAACAACAAATGGCGATATTCAAATAAATTTGATATCGCCATTTGTTATATTTTAAACATTTTTGCCATCGCAAAAATTATTAACAAGCTTCACTTTTAGTCAATTGCACTCGCTATTCCCAAAAATTCCAACTCAAGCCAAACTGAAAAGTACCAGGATTTATCGGATAATTTGGCATTGACAAATAATTTGTACCCCCAAACAAACCCTTATTCAAATGATAATATTGAACAAAGAAACGCACAGTTTTCAAATGAAAATTGGCATACACATTCATCTCCGGATAATTACCAATCAACAAATCCTTCTGCAAATAAAACTGCCCTAAAGCCGGCATATAAGCATTAGCATAATACGCAGTATGATAACGCACCGAAGTCCCCAACTGAACAGTCAACACCTTGAAAAACTTATCCTTATAATAAAAATTACCATACAACGCCACATCTGGCAATGGCAAAACATCCTGATTACCCGTCAACTGATACACCGCCTGCACATCCAAATGAAATCTCCATGCACGCAACTTAGCCAACACATCAACTGCCAACACCTGAACATTACCCCCATACTGCGTAGGCATACACTTCTCATTCAAATAAACATAATTCGTTATATTCTGAAACTGCACACCAACCGAAATATCTCGCTTAGGCAACCCTATACGCCCCTTCACATCTAATGCCAACGAATTATCAAAATCTAAATCACTCCACCTAAAGTGATTACTCTCATAATATCTATATTGGCGATACTCTGAATAATTACGGAATCCTGCTGCTGCCATAATCACCAATGGCTCCCGCCCTATATTAAAATCAAAATCAAATCGTCCATCAAGGTCAAACTCCCCAATATGCGGTCCTACTAGATATATCAGACCTCCAATATCATACTTCACCCACTTTCCTTCTCGCTTAAACAAATTAGCCCCTAATATAAGATTATGTGAATATGAATTATCAAAACGTAAAGTATCCTCCCGATTCTTTATGCCCATACCATAATGGCGAATATCGTACTTAACATACGCCGACAATCCAAAACGCATTAATCTGTTGAATTTCTCTTCTAACGTCACAGCAAATGTATTCGCTATTGTCCAATATGCTGTTGAATCCTTAGTATATGTATCTGAAAAGAAATTGTTGTCGTAAAATCCACCAGGCATACTCTCATCCACATACTTACGCACTACATCTTCAGCATGAAATGTATGCGTAAATGTCATAATTGGCTCATATTCGATATACGTTGAATCCATAAACAACGTATCAGTTGATAACGAATCAATCTTTATATGTTGCTCTACCTCTCTACCTATCTTATAACGATGATTGAAAAAATAATTGAAATTACGATAGGCCGATTGCGAATTAAACATATTTACTGGTATATTCCGTGCTTGTATCGACGATGTACCTATAATAGACTGCGGATCAGTTATATAACGATTATCTGTAATACCTCCATTTTCACGATTCTTAAACGAGTTGAACATCACCGATGACACTATCTCGTAACTCTTACCTGTATATGTCGTCCAAAATCCTCCGTTCAACATATTCGACGACTGATACTGATACTGACCACGCCCATAAATCAAATTACACAACCCACCCACATTAACATACTTATTCGCATTCATCGTCAACATAATCTTAAAATAATCCTCTTCATTCTGTATAGGAAATGCCGACCTATATACCATTTGCGAAAAAGGTTGTTTCGTGTCATAATAACGTACATCCGACGGCTTAATCAAATATGGCGCATATGCTCGCTCAAACATATCCTCACGAGATGATACCTTACGATCAAAATATACCTTCGACTCCAATGGCGAACCTAAATTACCATTCCATGAATTGGCTATACTATAATTGTTCACTGGATGATTGTCTTGATAACTCGTAATCAACGAATCTATCACAATCGTATCAGCTAAACCATATATATCATCAACTATCCATGTCTTAATCTCTCTACTCACCGTATCTTTTTGCGCTGTAGGTGTAGGCAACCCTCGAAACTGACCAAAAATCAATCCCGAAATAAACAAACACAAAACCAATAAACAAATACGATAATTACGCATTACAAACAACGAATTAAAGACTTTTCTTATACTTTTTGCATAAGCCAAATTTACAACGCAAAGGTACAAAAAATATTTTATCTCCACAACACAATATTAAAGAGCAATAAACAGCATAACCACCAAAACATAAAACTCTACTAATCAAGCAAGTAAAAAATATTCTAAAAAAAACTTACTTTTTTTTTGCATAAATCAATAATTCATTATAAATTTGTCTTTGATTTCAATCTTGTAAAGATACAAGATGCGAGACACAAGATGAATGAGAAATGAGGAATTAGGAGTTGAGAACAAAAAAATAAACACCTTAATATTTCAACTTTCAACTTTCGACTTTCAACTTTCAACTTTCAATTCTAAAAACTATGGCAAACAAAACCGAATTAACCAAAGCCCTTAAAGAACATTTTGGATTTGACAAATTCAAAGGACAGCAAGCAGAAATAATTCAAAGCGTGCTCGATGGGCACGACACCTTTGTTTTGATGCCAACAGGCGGTGGCAAATCGCTTTGCTACCAATTACCGGCTCTCATAATGGAGGGCACTGCTGTGGTTATATCGCCTCTTATAGCCTTAATGAAAAACCAAGTGGATGCCATGCGCCGATTTGCTAACGACGACTCTATAGCCCACTTCCTAAATTCTTCACTAAACAAAGCCGCCATAGAAGAAGTAAAAGAAGACATCCGTAACGGAAAAACAAAAATACTATACGTTGCTCCCGAATCTCTCAACAAAGACGAAAACATAGAATTCCTGCGCAACAACAAGATATCATTCTACGCAATCGACGAAGCTCATTGTATCTCAGAATGGGGACACGACTTCCGACCTGAATATCGACGCATAAAACCAATAGTAGAAAAAATAGGCAAAGCTCCTGTCATTGCTCTCACTGCTACCGCTACACCTAAAGTCCAACTCGACATCCAAAAAACTCTCGGAATGTCCGACGCTACAACATTCCGCTCTTCATTCAACCGACAAAATCTATACTACGAAGTCCGTCAAAAAACCGATAACGTAGAAAAAGATATAATCAAATTCATTAAAAATAACCCAGGTAAATCAGGTATTATATATTGCCTCAGTCGCAAAAAAGTCGAAGACCTCGCTGAAACTCTACGCCTTAACGACATCTCTGCCCTCGCTTATCACGCAGGTATGGATAGCGCCGTGCGTAGCGAAAACCAAGACAAATTCCTAATGGAAGAAGTCAACGTAATCGTTGCCACAATCGCATTCGGTATGGGTATCGACAAACCCGACGTTCGATATGTAATACACTATGATATACCAAAATCACTTGAAGGCTACTACCAAGAAACCGGTCGCGCGGGACGCGATGGAGGCGAAGGCAGATGTATAGCTTTCTATAACCAGAAAGACCTACAAAAACTCGAAAAATTCACTCAAGACAAACCTGTCAGTGAACAAGAAATCGGCAAACAACTAATTGCTGAAACCGCTGCGTATGCCGAATCTACAATGTGCCGTCGTCGTTTACTTCTCCACTATTTCGGAGAAAATTACGCCGAAGACAACTGCGGTAATTGTGATAACTGTTTAAACCCTAAGAAAAAAGTGGAAGCTCAAGACCTTTTATGCGCTGTAATCGAAACGATTCTCGCTACTAAAGAAAAATTCAAAACAGAGGTAATCATTGACGTTCTTACTGGTCGCGAAAGCGCCGACGTCAAAGCATACAACCTTACAGAACTCGAACTCTTCGACTCTACATCCGACGAAGAAAAAGAAATCTTGCCTGCTGTAATACGCCAGGCTATGATCAACAAATACATCGACAAAGAAATAGAAAACTATGGCGTACTCAAAGTAACCGCCGCTGGTAAAAAATTCTTAGCAAAACCTACTTCTTTCAAAGTCAGCAAAGACAACGACTTTAACGAAGAACCTGAAGAAGCACCTCAAATGTCAAGCGGTTCTTGCGCTGTCGATCCTGCTCTATTCGGCCTACTCAAAGACCTCCGCAAAAAAATTGCTAAAGAAGAAAACCTTCCGCCATACGTAATATTCCAAGACCCATCGCTCGAAGCTATGGCTACCACATACCCTATCAACCTCGATGAACTGCAAAATATTCCAGGTGTAGGCTCTGGTAAAGTCGAGAAGAAGTATGCCCAAACTTTCGTCGACCTTATTCGCAAACACGTACGCGACAACGACATCGAACGCCCAGAAGACCTTCGCGTGCGCACTATCGCAAACAAATCTAAACTTAAAATCGAAATCATTCAAGCCATCGACCGCAAAGTCGCACTCGACGACCTCGCCGAGTCTAAAGGCATGGATTTCTTCGAACTACTCAAAGAAATTGATACAATCGTATACTCTGGCACAAAACTCAACATCGACTACTTCCTCGAAGAAGTAATGGATCATGAAGTAATCAACGAAATATTCGACTACTTCAAAAACGAATCCGAATCCGACGACGTCGAAACAGCCCTCCGCGAACTCGGCGAAGACGACTACTCCGAAGAAGAAGTTCGCCTCGTACGTATCAAATTCCTTTCTGATATATCTAATTAAAATTAACTAATACTAACACACA